>Ga0099849_1000734_pt1 | contig 15204 bp, 20 predicted proteins | sample CB_VirMetaG_4_FD_78177 | JGI IMG/M metagenome (GOLD analysis project Ga0099849, IMG submission 78177) | Freshwater to marine saline gradient viral communities from Chesapeake Bay - CB_1508_1M Viral MetaG | ecosystem: Environmental > Aquatic > Marine > Coastal | place: USA: Chesapeake Bay... | reverse complement strand
GTGTATGAAATTCACCTGCTTCGGCAGTAGCACCAAATGCAGATTTACCAGTGGTAAGACCACCGATAAATGCTACAGCGAAGAGTGGTGCTAGGTATTTTAACATTTTATTTCTCCTCTATTACAATTGTATCATACTTCTGTAGAATAGTAAAGAAAAAAAAGGATTAATCGTATTTTTCTCTATATGCTTTTTCAAAACCTTCGGCATATCGGTATGCTTCTTCGTTATACCAAAGTCTTTTTGTATAACTATTATAGCATTCTTGCACAGTCTTATCATCGGTGATATATCCCTTCACCATATAAAACACTCTGTGCATTTCTTTATGAGTTGCCAACAAACTTCTCAGTTAATGGGAATATCTCTTTGATCGCTTTAGCACATGCTATAGCAACCTGTTGACATTCCTTTTGCGTGCCGTTACCAGAACGCAGTTCAATAAAATGAATCCAAGATCGTATAGTTCCATTCATATACATTCTAGACTCTGTTAAACCTTCTGGGAGAACCGCACGTGCTTGCTCTTTAGCAATACCATTTTCAATCGCCCAGTTATATGCTGCCTCTGCACCAGATATTACATTTTTCTGAACTTTATCCCATGGTTGTTGTAATGCTGCATCATCTACTTCAATTGAGTTTTGACGATTCTTCATATCCTGAAGTCTTGCTTCTCTTGTAACAAAACGAAGATCTTCAAGTGGATTAGCATATCTCTGACTAAACTCTTGAAACGAAAACGAACGATGCCTTAGTATTTGCCGAGCAATATCACGAGTCGTTTCTATTTCTATGCAAGCAGACACCATCTCGAAAGGCGACCAGTGCTGGTGCTTTGCGAGATAGGATAATAGACGTTCGGACGTTTCTTCGTTATTTTGGTTCGAGGGGTTCGAGACACGGGCACAATACGCAATGAGTTCCTGTATATCTTTACCGACATGTAGATTCTCCGCTGTTTGACTGTAACTAATTAATCTTGCCTTCACGTGAATAACTCCATCACTAATACATATAAACCATAACCATATGCCGACCATAGAACAAGGAAACCAACGACATTCGTTTCTTCCCAACCGTATTGATCTTTCAAACCCAATCTCTTAAATATCTTATTCATCACGGAATATACCCTAAACACCAATTCTCTGCTGCATCATCGGCATAGCTTTCACTATGGGCAACACCGTCTGAAACCATTTTACGGTTTTCAATTAACTTCCCTTTTTCCCAAAACTCGACTTCAAATATATCTTCTTTATAATTTAGATATATTACTGCTTCCCTGTGAGGGTGTGTTTCATTCCCCCAATGTTTACTGAGTTGTTTTCTCATACGACTGTAAAATCCTTAAACTTTGCCATTTTTTCTTGCATTTCGCTTTTATCGAATACAGGTGTATCATCAGTTAATGATTGTTCGTTTTCATCAACATCAAACAAACGCATCTTAGCACGGTCAACCCCAATCACAAACCGTTTATCCCGAGTCGGATCATTGTAACGGTTCTTCAATTGCTTGACCATCATTTGACCCATGTTCTCCAGTTCTTCAGTAGAAATAAGGGCAAACATGAGATCTGCTGTTGCTGGGAGACCAAAACTTTCCGACGTATCTTCCAACCCAACATCCGAGTTTGTATACCCAGAACGTGTAGTCTGAGTCGCACTAAAAACAGGGACATCGAATTCGACCGCCAAACCACGGAGTTCCTCTGCAATCGCTTTAACATAATTGTAAGAGTTGATAGCACCACCCATTCCTTTCATTCTACTAGATGCACAGATATTTAGATAATCAATAAAAATGATATCTGGTTCAAATTGCCTCTTGAGTTTAAGTTCGCTGAGTAACGCACGGAAGTGACCAGCATGAGCAGAACCTGTAGGATATTCTTTTACAATTAATTTACCAGTTGTCTTACGAGCAATATCCTCAACCTTTGTACGGAACATCTCTTTTGATAGATTAGGTAATTGATCAACAGGTACATTCAAAAGATTAGCATCTATCCTCTCAGCGATCTTCTCTTCCGCCATCTCAAGAGTGATGTATAAGACGTTTTTCCCATCCACAAGAGCGGACGAAGCAACGTGACACATAAATAGAGACTTACCAACCCCAGTACCAGCAAGGGCAATATTAAGGGTTTTATTAGGAACTCCTCCTTTCGTGATCTTGTTGAAGTATTCAAGATCGAAAGGTATTCTTGACTCCTCAGTGTGGTAGAAGTTGTATCTGTCTTCGAAGTTATCGACATAATCGTGACCTACATTTGTATCGAATGCAACACCCAATGCTTTAGATAAAAGATCAGGTAAAGCACCTTTGGTTAGTGATTCATGCTTACCATCAATGATAGAGATGGATTCCATAATAGCGATATGAATAGCACGATCCTGACACCACTTCTCAGTGCTATCAAGTAACCATTTATCATCAATCTTTTCTTTAAGAAATAACTGAGGAATGATATCCATAGAGATACGGAACTGTTCCTCAGATATGTTTGTTTCTTGTAGTTCAATAGAAAGAGTTTCAGAAGTTGGGAGTTTATTATACTTCCCAACATACTTTGCTGATTCTTTGAATAGTGTTTTATAGACACCCTGAAAGTAGTCTGGTTTGATAAACGGAAGAACCTTCCGCATATAATCTTCGTCAGTCAGTATATTTCTGAGTATCGTTTGTTCTATGTTTGCTTGCATTTCTTATCTCTGTAGATGAAATTGAATGTATCTCTTTACCCAGATCATATTTGGTTATAGAATAACCCACGTCACGTCCATAACCAATATTGACAATATTCGGTACTGATATTATATCATAATCCTGACCAAAAGTAAACCCCTCTATTTCTAAAACAGTAGAAATCATTTCCCCCACTTGACCAGATGTATATGGGTTATTTTCATCGATAGGCATATTTCTAATCATGATGGCGACTTGACCAGTTTCGGCATACATTCTTTTAAAAAGTTCTGTATGTCCTGTATGCCAGGGTTGAAATCTGCCAAGCATTTGTGAAGTTGGTTTTGTGTGATCCATTCATCTATCCTAATATCGTATTGCACAACAGGTTCAAATAATTGATCTGTATCTTTGTAATGACTTTCACCAAAGGTGTTCATCCAAATTACAAAGTCAGGTTTAACCAAATATCTCATAGCACGAGTCGGACAAACGAAATCTAGTATTCCCCATTGCTGACTCATTCTTTTTGCTTGACGTGCGCGACCCTCAATACTGAAATCCCAGTCATCATGATACTCACGATATGTGTCAGCATTATGATGTGGTATCAAAAAGTGATATGCTAATTCTCTAGCAAGAGTAGTCTTACCTGTTCCTGGCAATCCACATATCAATATCTTCATTCAGTTACTCGTTCCTGCATTTCAATTTCTTGTGCTTCTATTGCTTGTACTATAATATGCTCTAGAAGTTTACCTGCGAACTCTTGAAGATCTTCATCTGATTCATCTAAGTCTCCATCAGGCGATTCAATAATTTTGAAATTAAAAGAAAGTGTTTCTTCCTCTCCGTCATGTTCGTTGAAACTGATTGAACCATATTTAACAACCGTTTCATTGTACATACCATCAAGGATACGAACGTTCCATGCCTGTTCATCTTCAGGCGATGGAACTAATTCGTATGTTTTATTTTCTTCATGCTTCATTTTCTAAATCCAGTTCGTTGGAGATATTACCCCCAATAGCAAACTTGTTCTTAACGAAATCTTTGAAGTCAGTCTCATCTATGATTGGTCGCCAGAACTCTTCTTTGAGAGTTTCCTTTTCTCGAACTTTGGGTTCCACCATTTCTCCAGTGCTACGATCGACACGACAATACCAACCATTGCTAGGTTTCGCCACGTACTGTCCATCGAGTGCCACGGCAAGAAGACCAGAGTAAGACTGCACACCACCATCCCAACTAACGGAAATAGGAATTTTGGATTTTTCTTTAACATATCTAGATTTCTCCACATTAATTACAAAATGATATCCTTTAATTTCCGTTCCCTGTTTATCCTGCTGACGACCAAGGATCCAAATGTTATCAGCACTGTAATAGATACCTGTACCACCCGATACAATCGCTTTAGGAAATAAACCAATTTCCATGTAAGTATGATTCACAGCAATCATCGGAATATCTTTCATAGCAAGATACGGTGTAGACATCCGGAAAAGACCCTTCAGTGCTTTAGCACGACTCATATCTGCTACCGACTTCTCATTGATAGCATCATCAAGTTCTTTCTTAGATGCTAGATTACCAACCGAATCAATAACCACGACAACCTTATCATTACGATCTAGACCCTCAAGTTGTCCAATCAAATCAAACTTGAGTTCTTCTACGTTGGTGATTGGTGTATGAAGGACACGAGACGTGTCAATATCAAACTGTTCAAAGTATGCTTGAGGTGAACCAAACTCTGAATCATAGAACAACATTACAGCATCTTTATATTTTTTCAAATAAGCAGACGCCATGATCAAAGCAAAAGATGTCTTGAAGTGTTTACTCGGACCTGCTAATACTGTTAAACCAGGAGCAATACCACCGTCAATGCTACCTGAAAGTGCCACGTTCATCATTGGAACATCGGTTGGCACCATATCCTTCTCATTAAAAAACTTCGAATCAGATAAGATCTCTGTTGTTTTGACCTTACTGTTCTTTTTCAATTTATCCATTATACTCATATATCTAATCTTCCTTTACCTTATATGCCATATCTTCTTCTAATTGTTTTACTCTAGTCAACAGTTCATCAACTTGTTTTTGTAACGAATACTCCGTGATTACACGTGGTGATGATTTAGCGAATTCTTGTTTAATCCATTCTTGAGTTGCTGACATTTTGTTTCTCCCTATCGGATACTCTTTCCCTGAGATCACTTGAAGAGAATCTGTGATCTCTCTTGTTGTAATAAATTTCTATCCCTCTTTTAGAGCAGATAGCACGACCAGTAAATGTTTTCTTTTTATATTCCTCCCCGATAATACGAACATCTATGTTGTACATATTAAGAATATCTTCGAGGTCTCTTTCCGTTGCATAGGGAATGACCTCATCAACATAACTTATTGCTGATAACTGAATAAACCTTTCTACAACTGTTTGAACTGGTGGATTCTTTTCTTTACGATCGATAGAAGGATCTACCTGTAATCCACATATTAAGTAGTCACATTCTTCTTTTGCTTCACGGAGCATTTGAACATGACCAGCATGAAGTAAATCGAATGTGGAAGCAGTGAATCCTACCCTCATCCGATGAACTCTTCTATTTTACTTATAATGGTTTTGGTGTCATTTGGAGTGACATGGTCAAATATTTCTACTAGACTTGGTTCATCAAATAATGGATTACCAGAGAAAGCATCAGATACATTCTTGACCTTCGTTAATCTACCATTCAACCAAGTTTCGTTTTGCTCACTACCACGTTCTTTATACCGTTCTTCCCTGACTGAATCAGGCACCGTGAGTTGTATGATCTTGATGTCAAATCCTTTAGACTTTGCTGCTTCAAAGAACTTAATAGAAGTCAACCTATCGCCTTCAAACACAGTAACCCGAGATGGATTGTCCAGATACTCTACTGCCTTCGGTTGAACTGCCATAGATAACTTATCAGTTCCACCAAAGACATCATCGTTTTGATATTTACCAAGCAACCGTACATCACCCGATACGTGTGAATCAAGTAGATCAATCGGTTTATCTGTAGACCATTGACGTGACTTCATCCATTCACGAACGAGAGTAGTTTTACCAGTTCCTGGTGCTCCAATAATTGCAAGTAATTTATTCATAATAATATTGTATCATATTTTGGGTTGAAAGTAAAGGTCTAAAAGAACCTGCCATTCTGAATAGAATAGTTTTCGGAGAAGTGATTATCAAAAGTCTTATTCTTATTTTCTTTATACCATTCAAAGATATCTTCTTTACAATGCGACTCGGTGATATTCTCGATACCGACTTCGTTCATTAGGTATTCACGTCTCTTCATCATAACGTCTAAGGGATACTTCATACCCTCAGCATAAATGTTATCTGGATTCTTATCTATCGCTTTCTTACACTTCATAACCTTTTCCGTGTAATCCAGACTACCTTGCCAAACCTTCCTGAAATCGCAGAGTAAGGTTTCGACTTCAAGGACACTCATATTTCTTGTACGTTTGTGAGGGCAAGGAATATTACCAAACTTTTGTAGTTTTTCTTCGTAGAAGATTTGCATTTCTTCATCTTCACGAACAACAGGAGGTTTTCTGAAGTTTGATCTACTCCTTGCCCTGACAGTTTCGTAACCTGTTAATGCACCACGAGGAATGGTCTTGAGGAAACCTTTGTCCCACTTTACCTTATACCCATGTGACTTATCAATATCAAAACAGGTTTCGATCATGTCAGCAGTTTTGAATGCGAAGTATTCACCAAATGTAGGGATCATCTTAGCACTTTTAACACTTTCATACCAAGAAAGTTTCTGCTTAGTTTCATCCATAATAAGATCAATCCATTCCTGCGGTTTATGCTCACGCATCAATGGCACCATCGTACCTTTGGTTTTACAGTTAGGATGTCCTTCACGGATAGCAACGTGTTTTCTATCTTTACCAACTTTCATTTGTTGGAATACTTCTGTGACCCTATCGTAGAATTTATCTTTATCCTCGATAGCAACAGTGTCAATAGAAACACCTAAGTCATAGATCATCAGGTTGGTAAAGATAACACGTTTCTTTTGTTCTTCTGTCAGGTTAGCATAACGAACGAGAAAGTAGATGGGATCGACATCATTAAAGGCAATATGCTTATATGAAAAACTATCAAACTCGTTCTCAAGTTCCCATCTTAAATTTCTCATTAGAAGAAATCCTCAAGAGTTGATTCTTCAACCTTTACCTGACCAACTAATCCATCCTCGTCAGTCATACCTTTAGAAGCAAGGTAATTACCCCACTCTTCGTCTGCCCACATACCTTCAGAAACACCGTTCCACTTCTCACGCCACAATGCGTGATCTTTGTTACGTGATCTTTCGGTTACATAGTCACGACGAGCATCTTCATATTCCTTTGAACGCAATGCTGACATACCGTCACGCATATAAGACACCATAGAAATACGTTCCATATCTTCAACGTCTAGACCAGCAGGTGGAATCATTTCTGTATTACCATGAATGATACCTGCGTTATCCACAAGCAACGCATCACCAGGACGCAGATTAACCGCAACACGGAACTGAGGCAGAACAAATAAACCACCTTCCCATCCAATGTCACCTTTGGTAACAGTAGATAGATTAGAAAATCCTGGAATGTAGTTTGCTCCATCATAGTGAGCAGTTGTACGATAGTTCTTATTTACTGTGATTGTAGAAAACGCAGTATCTTCTGCAACAATAAATCTTTTATCGATGGATTCTGCTACTGCTTTTTGCTTAGCATATCGTTGCGGAACCAACTCAGCAAATAAACTGTTCAACTTGCGCATATACGGATAGCACAGTTCAAACTTCTTCATGTTTGATTCTGTATAGTTAGTCGCACGACCGTATGGAATACGAGGATAGCGATCATAGAAACCAGCAATACCAGAATGAATAGCAGCAGTGTACATAGTTTCTGTAATGAACGGTTTGATTTCCTTGACCTTTTCTACAGTCAATTCACCATTCTTAACCAAGTTGATAAAGAAGTTATCATACTCATATCCTGCCTGATCAATACGTCCTCTATGCCATAGAGATGCACGTTTGTCCCAGTGATAATCAAGTGAACCATGTTCAGCAACGTATTCGTCCATGATATCCTGAGGTGTTTTACCAGTCAGGTCGCCACGAACAACGAGGTTCATGATATCTTTTTGCCATGGATATAACCACTCACGATTCCCTTGTTTTTGAGTTCCGATAGTTCCTGTAGACGTACCACGATTATTGGATAACGTAGCAGCACCTAACAAACCTTCATAGGCACCTTCCATCTCTTCTTTAGAAAAGACGTTCTTACGGAATCGAAAACCAAGATTGGATTCGTTATTATGCGCACCATCAATCGTAGCAATTGGTGGGGCATAGAAATCACAATCATCGTCAACAACAATATCATAGTGTTCATCAGTCATAAACTGATTCAATAAGTGTTCGCAATCAAATTTAGTTTTTGCGGTTAATGTACGAACTCCATCAACCATTTCTTCAGTAAAATTACCCATATGATCCTCCTGTAACAATTGTATCATATTCTGCTATTTATGTAAAGTGAAATTTCTAGTTATGAAACTCTTCCCAATATTTGAACGCAGTATCCTGGTCATCTACTTCAAAGCAGAAACCATTTGGTTGAGCATCACCACCCTCACCTTTCCATTCACTAATCTTCATGCTCTTATAGTCAGGTGCAACCTCTTTCATGAAACTATCGTGCTGAGATGCATAACTATATCTAACAACGGTGATCTTTGGATTATTATTTCTCCAGAAGATTTTAATATTACCTCTACGATGTTTTACAGTTTCTGAAGTGACATGAGAATTCACACTACCCCCATAAAAAATCATTTTAGAACCAAGATCATAGTTGTTTAAGAAATCAAGTGCTTCAAACTTAACATCACGTTGCCCCTGTTTCCATTCTGCATAGTGGTCAGAAAGTTTTACAAAAGGAAAGCATTCCATATGGTGACCATTGACTTTATTGTCAGCACCCTTACCATATAATGCCATTGTATATGATTCATTTTGCAGTGATGGTTTTCCCTTAAACTTCTCAAGGTTTATAGCAACCAAATAACAATGATCTAGGTCATATCCTTTTTCTTTTTCGTGGTGTGATGCTCGATCCATTACACCTTTACCATTATAATTGTATGGGAAACCAGTCTGCATAGCAACTTCAGCGAGCACTAATCCTGGTGCTTTCTTTCCGTCGAAAGCGAAAGGTGGTGGCAAAAACATATAGTTATATTCGCCAAGTGTATCCCAATATTTGCCTTCAATAGTATTGAACTTCATTTTATAGACCCTCTACAACTTGATTCCACATTTCGTTTGCACCATCATAGTGGTCAAACCCTTCTTCATCAGCGAAGTCCATTGTTGAAGAACCATATACAGTTCTTGCCATACCAACTTCACGAACGAACTCAATAAGATCAGTAACTGACTTAGACCAGAAAACTTCAGAACGGTCATCGTTACAAATTTCAAGACCTCCATTAACTGCGGCGATAAATGAAATTCCAGTTTCTTTAATCGGGGTAGAATGAATAGACATTTTTTAACTCCTAAGTTTCTCACACTATACAACAATTGTATCATACTTCTGTAGAATAGTAAAGAAAAAAATGAGATAAAAAGAAAAAAAATTACATATTTTTATAGACATATTCTAAGGCACGATCTGCCTCTTTATCCATAGGACGGTGAGCATACCAATTACCAGTCTCTGAATCAAGTTCACGGCACATCTTAGATATCTCACCAGCACTAATAGGATATTTCCTTTTGATAGCATTACCAGCAACTGCTACCATTATCTGGAACATCTTATGATACCAACCAGTGTTGTTTATTGCTCTATATTCTGCTTCCAGATTGCGAGGGAAGAAGGGACAATCACGATAGGACGTCCAATGAACATCAGTCTCGTCGAGTTTTTCTTTTCTATGTCTGATAACTTCTTTTTGGATTTCTTCTGGTAGTCTGTCGAAGAAACTATTGCTGTTTGATTTTTCTGCATAAGCATGCTTTCCCATCAATTGATTAGGATCAATATAATTACCATCTGAATGACTGAAAATAAAGTTGTGAGCACCAGCATATTTCGCAGGGATATAATACATTCTTGATAAGTCTTTAGTCTGCTTATCTGCGAGGTCTCCGAGTTCAGTGTTGAGTGCGAACCAGAAATGCTTGATTTTGTCACGTTCAACCGATGTTGTAAGTGGGAAGACAATCCTAAACTTTGGTTGATCAATCGTACTGCTCGCAGTAGAATAGCAAACAAAGTAATGATCACCAAACCGATTAACCAAATCATCTTGTAAATTACCCTCCGGAGTATAATCATCAACGTCAACACAACACCAGTTTGCCCACTCAATGACGTTATCATTCTTACGAGTAGTATCTGGCGTGTATACAGCAGGTGACATCAACACCGCATCTTTTTTAGACGCAAGGTTTTCGTCTGATAATTTATATAGAAACTTCTCAAACGCAGGGAAGTCTGGAAAGTCCATGCGTTTGTTAGTTTTATTATCAAATATGTTTTTAAAAATGGTCAGGGATATCATAGTTCCACATCACCAATTCTTTACGTTTACTTTGCTCTTGCAAATAGTCACCAACTGTTCTCATTGTATATGTAAGATCAAACGCATCCATTTCCCAACCATCAAAACGATCAGTTACCTTTTCATCAGCATTGTAAGATATCAATTGATTTACTTTTGAATTGTTACAACGTTCAGCAAAAAGATCATGATCAAACCCTTTGTGCATATTACCTTTATTGCCATATAAACTATCTTTGATATCATATGGTGGATCTAGGTAAACGAAGGTTTGGTCATCATCTTCTAGTAGTTCTTCATAAGAATAATTAGTGATCTTCCATTCCTTAATGATATCAGCATACTCTAGGAGAGTATTGATATTCTTTACACTAAAATTACTCTTAGAAGCAGAAAGACTGAATCCTGATGATTGAGTCAGACCACTGAACGAACACTTATTTACAATATAAAAATATACTGCTCGATCAAAGTCTGAACTTGTTTCTTTAGATAACAACTCCCTACTATCTAGGAATAGTTGCTTAGCATCTTTATCATTCTTAACACCTGATTTCAGGTATATGATTTCATTATGAAGTTTGATAGAATGCTGTTGGAGATGTACCCAAAAATTATACAGTTCCCAATATAGATCATTTACCCAAACATCTAGGTGAGGATATTTCTTGGTTACATATAATGCGACTGAACCTCCGCCAAGAAATGGTTCCCGAAAAGATTTCATGTTACCAATCTGTGGAAAGTAGGCATCAAGTTGTTTAGTTGCCCTTGACTTACCGCCAGGATATCTTAGTGGGGTTTTCAGTCGCTTCAATGAATCCATAATTTACTCCTCAATCTATGACACTATTGTATCACGTTTTATGGGAAAAGTAAAGTATTTTCTAGATCAGGTTCAGAATAGTTTGGACCTTTCAGCACCTTACCGTCATCGCGATAAATTGGTTTTCCATCCTCACCCAACTTACTCATATTTGATCGTTGGACTTCAGCAAAACATTTATCAAGGTCTATACCGAAAGCATGACCTGCACCATAAGTAACATACAAAATGTCAGCAAGAGCGTCAGCAACACCGACGAGGTTTTTATTTTCAATTGCATCCCACATCTCCTCTAGTTCTTCAGCAATAAGTTCAAGTCTGAGTTTTTGAGTATCCTCATCAGGAAAGTCAGGTTCAGTTTTTACTTCCTGACCAAAGGTATTCATAAACTCTCCTACCATTTCAAAATTAGTTTTATCCAAAGAAATCCTCCAGTGTTGATTGTTCCTCGACTGACCAACCCATAGCATCGAGGATAGGTTTAAGTGGTTCTACAAAAGTCTTTTCAAACTGCGTTTCATAATCTACAAATTTATCTAGACCCATCTCCTTAGGAATGACATCAGGAAAGGCGATGATGTTTTCTTTCAAGGTGTTTGGCATTCTAAGGTAACAGAATTTGATCCGAGAACCATTACTGATCAATTCATATTTGTTTGTTAGTTTGTAGTCTTTAATCGATTTATTATATAAGAGGGAACCTCTGACGTGAATAGGAGTACCCTTCTTGTAAATAGTTTTCCGATCATGCCAGTCTGTAACATTCGAGACTGCCCTCGGAAACGCCACTGCTTCGGGTGGGAGCGATTTGAAATCCTGTTTGAATTTCTGTATGAAGTTCTGAGTATCTTCTTCAGTTTCTGAAATGATAACCTTGAATATCTCCCTAAACTTACTTCGTACAATCTCGGGGGTGGATGATTTGATCGCTTCAATACCCATGATTTTAAGTTTCGGTTCATCGTATTGCACACCTTCAGAGTTATGTACGTTGAGGATATATCTTTTCTTAGCAGTCCAAATACCACGATCAGCGATAACCTCACGACCCATTTCCATTCTTGGTCTATGGCAGTTGAACTTGGTAAAGAGATCCTCATAACATTTAGCAAGAACAGGTTCAAAGTGTTCTTTACAAATTTTATCAAGGAACTTTACAGGGTCATTAGGATTGAGTTCTTTTACAAGGGGAGCGAAATTAACATAAAGAGAATCGGTATCAATAGCAATAACATAATCTTTTCCATCCGTTTTCAACACCTTGTTCATAGCTTTATTCATAGCACGTTCTGCCCACTGAATCACCATCTGACCAGTATAGGTAACACCCTCAGCAACCTGAAGGTCAAAGTATTTAAACCACTGATTACCCAACGCACCATAAAGAGAGTTCATAAGAATCTTAATCGCCATCTGCTGATTATGGAGGCGATTAATTTCTTTCTCTAGATCATAAGTCTTTTCTTTCTGATATGCCTGTTCGGCAGCAAGCATTTGATTTTTAGCAGAACGACGGTCATCATAATAATCAATAATCAGATTAGGAATAACACCGTCTACATCTCTACGATAGGCAGAACCATTAGTTGCTACAGCAAGATTCTTATCACGGATAGTTGGGTGAAGTGGATCTACCTCAGAATCAAAGAACTGAAGATAATGATCAACACCACCAGTCGTGGTACTATCCTTCCTAAGAGTTTCGGGGGACATATTCCATTGAACAATAATATTGGGATACAGACTGTTCAGGTCAAAAGATACAACCCAATCATGTGATCCAACCATTGGTTCTTTCACATATCCACCAGCAAACTGTGCAGTCTTTACGGAGTCTGACTTGTTCGCTGGGGGAGCAATCTTGTCTTGATTAAGTTTACGATAGATGATCGATTCCCAAATACCAGTAGTGCCAAAAGCATCTTTATAATTTACCCCACCTTTATAGGCAACCGTCATGATCAATGTGATCAAACCCATCTTATCTTCAAGGCGATCAACCAGTTGCACGTCTTTCATGTTATAGTCAATATACTTCTGGAAGTCATCTTCATAAAGATTCTTCAGTGAACCACTTTCTTCATAGGAAAGTTTCTTTTCACCAAGAACCACATACGAAATATGATTAAGAGAATATGATTCTTGCTTACCATAAGCATATCCAAACTTCTGGAACAATTCCAGATAGTCAAGAGTTGCGACACCCTGAATCTCATAGGTATCTTCTTGTTTATTGATTCGAGTAACCTTGCGGAAGTCAACCATACCCCACGGACTGAACTTCTTTGCCTGATCCACGCCAAGAACTTTGGCGACACGATTGACAAGATACGGGATATCAAAGAACCTCACGTTCCAACCTGTAACCACGTCAGGCATATATGCTTGCCAGATATCCAAGAATTTTAAGAGTAGTTGATACTCGTCATCAAACTTATAATATTGTACAGGTTTGATAAGTGCATTCTCTACATCATAATCGCCATAACTGAATACACGATAGACCCCATCAATATTGTTTTTGATTGTAATCGCAGTGATCTTCTGGTCAGCACGTGACGGTTCTGGAAACCCATCATTATATTCTGTTTCAATATCAATGGTCGTCACGTTGATTAGGTCACGATCAAACTCTACCTCTCGGGGAAACTTTGATGTGATATATTGGTGAGTGAAGTTGGTATGACCGTAGATGTTAAAACTAGAAACATCTGAATACTGTTCCATCCAATTCTTTGCTTGGCGCATATCATCAAACTCAACCGCACCGATCATCGTGCCATCAAGTCCTCGCCAACCAGTATCTTCTTTGGATGGAACAAAAAGTTTAGGTTTGAAATATTCTTTCTTGGAAACCTTCTTTCCTGCACCGTCATATCCACGATACAAGAAAGAGTTCCCAAATCTAACAACTGAAGTATAAAAAGACATATAACAATTGTATCATATTATCATAACAAAGTAAAGTATTTTCTACCAACCAGTAGAAATTTTATCATCTACTGCTCGCATTCTTTCTACTAGACGGTCAGCACGATTGGTCACCTGACGATACCATCTACTATCAACCATCTCGTCTGCGGCAGCATTCCAATCACGTGCATCTACTCCACGTTTCATTCCTTTGAATTGTGAAAGTCGTGGGCGACCCATGTTAAACATCATGTTAGCGATAATCAATTGAACTTCTTCAGGCAGTTCATCGAAGTCTTCGTAGAGGAGTCTGCACTCTCCAAGCACGACTTCAACATCATTGTCGAAGCATTCATTGACTCTATCTTCTGAGACAGGAGTCCCAACTGCTTCTCCATGTTCTGGATCTGATTCGAGAACCAGATGCCCGATGCCAAAAGTAGGCAAATCCAAATGATCCAAATAAATTTCATATTTCACACCTTCATCAATTTTTAACTCTTCTCTGAGTTGATCTATATTCATAATATCTCCTATGGTAGATCTACATAATAGGGTTCTTTAACACCTATATATTTTTCTTTTTCTTCATCTTTGACTGGTTCCCAGTCATGACCAAATCTTTTTTTCCATTTTTCGTAGTCATCATTGTATGGTGTCTTTGTACCATACCCTGCTTCTAACTTATATATTCTTGTACCAGCATCATCATACTCCCAATCACGTTTAGCAGGATCGGGGGACTGCACGTCGATATCAGGCATTAATTCCTCTTCGTAAAAGTTGAAGGCAGTTGATTGCAATTGCATTGTTTGCAACCACAGGGTTCGTATTTGTCTGACATACCAACACCAATTGATTCCTCGCAACTTGGCTGATAACAATGACAACGGTGGCTACAATTTTCACAGTATCGTTCTTCACTCATCATTTTACCCTCCTATGATTAATGGGAGCAGTTGCCTGCTCCCACTTATTTATTTTAGTTTAAGGCTTCAACCTCTTCTTCTGTATACGGCCACATTACAGCTCTCCTAAAAGTGCTTTAAGTTTCTTCTTTGATTTACCAAGTGCCTTTGCTTTGGCGATATCATTTTTATTACTGGTATCACCACCAACTACGACAAG
>Ga0099849_1000732_pt1 | contig 15212 bp, 25 predicted proteins | sample CB_VirMetaG_4_FD_78177 | JGI IMG/M metagenome (GOLD analysis project Ga0099849, IMG submission 78177) | Freshwater to marine saline gradient viral communities from Chesapeake Bay - CB_1508_1M Viral MetaG | ecosystem: Environmental > Aquatic > Marine > Coastal | place: USA: Chesapeake Bay... | reverse complement strand
GGCAGCCACATGGTTTGTTGATTGCTTTTGATACTGTATCAACTGCCTTTTTTATTCCCAGGGGTTTGGTCACATATTTCTCAATGTCATCTCCTAGTCCTTTACTCTTCATAGTAGTGGTCTTTTAGTTTCTCATTTATCTTCACTTTGCATCTTTTAACTGTTCTGTATATTGTAGAGACAGAGAGCTTTGTTGCTTGACTCATGTTGTTTGTGTGATTTTTAAACTCGTATCTGTAGAGATTAAAAACTGTTTTGTCAAACCAATAGAAGCTGTCAACATAGTCATCAATCATTTTGTCAATGTCTTTTTCAGTTTCCAGGATTACTTCTGGTTGCTCCTCAAAGTTCTGACTTGCATGTCTTTTTAGATAGCCTATGTTGTCATCCAGGGAGATGTATTTGTTCTTTTTTCTGATTAGATCTATGTACATGTTTTTGACTGTCTTATATAGTTTAAACGTGCCAGAGTCAGAGATTCGGTCTAGAAATTTGTTGATCATTCCAGGATTGTTCTCAGCCTTTTCAAGTTCAGCATACATTTTCAAGAAGAGATCCTGTGTGATGTCCTCATGGTACTGCCCTTTGAGCTTGAAGTATTTCACATCAATGTCATAGACAAAATCTTTGATCCTGTCATAGCGTTTTGCAATATATTCTAGAGCTTCTTTTTTTGTCATTTGTTTAGAGCTTTGTATTTCTCAATGATCTCTACCAACTCAAATCTGTCCCACTTGTAGCTTTGCTTTTTTGAAAGTTCTACTGTCTGCTCCAGATCATAGACTCTGTCCATGCCTATCTTGTCAATCAGATTGATTCTGTAGTTTAGAAGATCCCCAGATTTGTAGTAGTTGCAGGAAAGGCACTGTCCATGCACATTGTCCTCATTGAATCTGAGCTGTGGATGTTTGCCTGCTGAATAGAAGTGACCAGCCTGGAGCTTTGTTTTTTTGTCACAGGAGATGCAAGGCTTTCCCTGGTCTCTGTTTCTGATGTAGAGGTGAAAGTGTCTGACAGCTATCTTAATGAGCTGTGCAACTGTTTTATTTCTGTATATATTTTTAGCCATGATCAAATGGCTATCTGGACACTATAAAGCTACAATCTTCTAAAGCACATCAAGTCTAGAATGATTCAACAATTTCGATAGGTTATAAACAAAAACTCCCCACATATAGCAGGGAGTCAAAAAAAACAAATTAAGATGAAAAAAAGTTAGCGTTTTTTTGCTTGTCCCATTTCCCATGTCCCTAAGGTTTTGGGATTTGGGACAAACTTTTTAGGCACGCTTCAGCCTATGCTACAGAAAGCTTTGTTTGAATGTTTTTCTGTGCTTCTTGATAGTGCTTCTGAAAAGCCTTCAGATAGTTTGAAACTGTAGGCTCTGACTTATTAATGATCTTGGCAATAGTTTTCTGCTTTTTGCTTTGCATCTTTAGTTCTACTATTTCTCGCATGATCTTAGTGTTTAGCCTGGTGTGCTTTCCTATCCTTTCATAAATGAGTTCAAATCTCTCATTCTTTTTTTCTTTGATAGGTTTCTCTGTTTTTACTTCAGAGACATTTGCTTCCAGGTGTTTCTGGAAAATTGGTGTGAGTGCCTGGATGATTTCGGTCACCAGGTCTTGAGTTGTGTTTGTCATGTTCTTGTTTTTAAAAATTAAAATGGTAAGTCATTTTTAGTCTCCTTCTCTGGAGTGTCTAGTATTGGAAAAGGTGTCAGCTCCTGGTCAGCACTGTTTTTTGTTGCTTTCTCTATTGCATATCCTTTGATTCCATTGAAAGCTCTGTCAGCTCCTTCTTTGTCTGTCCATTTTCTGCCAGATAGATAGGCAACTACTTTGACCTCATCTCCATCTGCTATGTTTGCTTCCTGGAGTGTTTTGATTCCTTTATCATTCCATTCAATTTTGAAGAAATCAGAGTAGTTCTCTTTTTCTAGATCTGGAATGTGCAGGATCATGTCCTGGTTTGTGTAGTTGTTTCTTGTTGTTGGCTCGCCTTTTTGATAGACAATGCCATTGAGTTCTAGTTTTATGCTCATTTTTAGTATTTAGTTGATTTACGTTCTGTAGAGACCTCAGCTAGTCCCTGCTTTGTTTCTATGTTGCTGCTGATTGATCTATTCATTCCCACCTCACATCTCTGATCAAAATAGGTGCGAAATATTTTCATGATCTTATCTATGCCTAGTGATTCATAGAATGACCCATGTTCTCCTTTGATGATTTGATTGAACAACAAGCTCAGATCTGAGAATTTTAGTGATCCATAATCTCTAAGGATCATGCTGCTTGCAATCTCAATTTGCAGACTTGTCATTGGTCTTTTTAGATCCAGGAGCTGATTCAAATGAATGAGCCATCCTATTAAAATTGCCTCAATAGTGTTTTCGTCTGATTCTCTTTTGACTGAGTTTAGAGTTCCTGTTGTTTTGTCATCAATTGCATCTTCAATTGTTTTGATTGAATTCGGCAGTGATAGCATAAGTTTATGAGGATTGTATTTTTTCAAAAGCTTTCCTTTGGAGGCTTGAGTAGTTAGTTTTTGAGTCATTGTTTTTGGTTTTTATGATTATTTCATCCTCCCAGCTTTTGTTGTTTAAAAAAGTCTGAGGGTTTTTTCTATAGGCTTTCTCTGGAGTTGCTTCTAGGTATGCAGGCAAATAGTCAATGATCTGCTCTTTTGTTTTCTGTGATAGAGCATTCCATCTTTTTTCTATTTTGTCCTTTGATCCTACCTTTTTGTCATAGAGATTCCAGAAATCAGAAAACGCTGGATATATTTCAATTACAATATCATCTACATTTTCATTTTCATTTTCATTTTCTAAAGGCATTGCCATGGCATTGCCATCGTATAGAGTCTGTTTAGTAGATGATTTGTCTTTGTTCCAGCGTTTTAGGGCGTTCTGTCGCTGTTTAATAGAATGAGCAGCTCTCTTCTCTCTCTCCTGCTCAACTCTTTCATTGTAGTAAAGACCATTTTCATCTATGCGAAACTTTGCCAGCACATCTGCAGTGGGAATGCCATGGCATTGCAATTGCATGACCTTCTTTGTCAAATGCCCTTTCTGGTGCTGTAAACAAAGCAGAGTGATGAATTGTCCTCTCTCCTCCATTGTAAGGTCAGAGACTCCTGTGAGAAAGTCTGAGCTGTAAAACAGAAAAGCTGGGTCTTTACTCATCTGTCAAAATCAGTTTTGATGTTTGTTGATCTATTAGCTTGATGATCTCATCCTTTGTGATAGAGACTGTTTGGTTTCCTTCTAGGATGTCAACTGCAACTGCATAGACTCTGGCTCTATCTTTTTCTGAGATCCTTTCTATGAGTTCAATCAAGGCTTTTTTGATCACTTGCGTCTCTTCTTTTGCATCAATCACTAGGAATCTCCCTATAAAAAAATCAGCTTTTTCTCTGAAGTCTTTGTCTGTTGAGTAGAGATTGTCATATTTTCTACAAGCGTGTAGGACAGAGGCATGGTCTCTGTTTATGTATTCGCCAATAAAAGACAAAGAGAGTCTCAAGTGCCAATGGGCAAACTTGCAAAAGATTTTTTGTAGATCCTGCTGGTGTCTTTTTCTTGATTTGATTCTGATGTCAACTCCTGTCTCATCTAGAATTGTGTTGACATAATCACTCAAAATGTAGTTCTGCGTTCCTTTTTTTATTGGGTGTTTTGGTTTATATTGATTCATAATTTACTTTTTTGTAAAGCTCTGGGAGGCTGAGATATAGTCCAGATAGCTTGCCTCCCTTATGCCTTAGTCAATACTATTGAAGTTTTATTGTGTTTCCATTTAGGGAGTGGAAGCTCCTCTCCATTGTCATCAACAAATTTGTGACCTTCTAGAGTTACAGTTGCTCCAGATTCAACTCCCTGGAGTGCTTTTTTATACTTTTCTTTTATATTGTTTAAATGCTCCTGCATAGTCATGACCTCTTCACAGTCTGAGTAGTCAACTGTCTTTGATCCTTCTCTCCTGGTGATCTTATAATCTCCCCAGATGTAGTGGTCAGTACCTACAAGATCATCTAGTGCCATCTCTTCAAGCTCAGAGAGTGTCTGTGTAAATAGCTTTTGAAGTTGTTTGATCTGTAGTACTGCAAAAGGAGCAGGAAGGTTTCCCTGTGTCACTTGTCTGACTACATCATCCAGGAACATCTTTGCTGTTCTCTTTCTTATTATTAGCTCTTTTTCTTTGCTGTTAACCTCTGATGCGAGTTCTATTTTTTCTGTCATTTTTATTGTTTTTTTGATTCTAAAATGGCAAGCATTTCAGCGTTTTCTTTCTTGTCTTTTTCTATTTGTTCAATTATGATCCAATAGAGTGCATTCCATTTGTCTCTGAGATGTTCAACAATCTCATCATTCTCTCTTTTGATTTTTTTTGTCATTTGTGTTTTAGTTTTGGTGATACAATTCTGCTTCTTTGAGACAGTATCTGCACAGTGGTGTGTTCTGGAAAAGCTCATGAGCTTGCCTGCCACAATTTCTGCAACTCTCATCTCTGTCTATGTAGTACCTGTGATCTATCATGCTGCAGTCTTTGGTGCATTCCAGAGTTCTGACAGTTGTTTCATTTGATCTGCTGAAAAGCCTACATTTCTTTTGTACAGCTTCTCTTCAAACTCTATGAAAGTGTACTTTGATCTATAGTCATCAAGGTGCTGAAGGATTAGATTGAAATTTTTGTCTATCTCCTCAGAGCTTGTTTTTGCTTTTTGCATCTCATCACCAGAAGCAGTTGAGCTGCTGTCCTTTCCTGTTATGATTCCTATTCCTGCAGAAGCGAGTGCTTTGCCAACTGCTGATGTGTAGCAATTCTCTAGAGCAGATGTTTTGTTGATCATGCCCTGTCCTATAGTCTCCTGTGCTGTTCCTTCATAGACATTGTAGAACTCCTGGTCTTTACTCCATTTGATTTCTATAGCTACATGAGTCAGCCATGTTTTTATGTCTGCAAAGTATTTGACCTCTTTGATTTTTACATTGTAGTCAAAATTTTCTGCACAATGGATCAATCTTTGATCGACCATGACATAAGCTTTGCCATGGATTGAAACTGTTTTGAGTTGTTTTAGTCTTTCCATATTTATTTATTTAAGTATTCATCTGCAGCCTGTTGTGTGACAAGCCTTCTTTTTCCTCTGTGTACTACCTTGAGCCTTCCTCTTTCAATATCATCCTCTACTGTCTTTCTAGAAAGTCCTGCAATTTCTGTGACCTCTTTTATGTTTAAAAAGTTTGTAGGTCTCACTGCTGGTGTTTGCACAATGATATTGTTGAGTCTATTTATCTCAGCAATACATTTGTCAAACTTTGCTTCTAAAGCTTCTAGTTGAATTTTGTTTTCTGCTATTTCTTTTTCTGTCATTGTTAAGCTTTTAAAAGGTGAGCAATTTGATTTTTGTACTCAACATGTTGAGCTGGTGTGAAAGCAAGATCTTTTCCTGTTTGATCCTCAAGTGAGATCACTAGAAAAAGCTGCTCAGTAGTGCACTGGATTTGATTGTGCTGTTCCATACTGCCAGAAATTATAAGTGACATTCCATTGCTTAGTGTGATCCTTTGACACTTGTACTCAATTCTCACTGTGTTTTTGTCAACTAGGACCTCACTCTTGATTGTCAATTTGTTAGTTTCTTTTAAAGCTTTTAGTGCTTCCTGGTGCTGTTTTCTTGTCATTTTTTACTAATTTTAGGACAAAGGCTGCATCGGAATTGACATAGTCTGGTGCATACTTTGTTGTTATTGAATACAATTTTAGTACAAATATCTGATTTAAACTAATTTTTTACTAATAAATGACAATTTTTATCAATTTATGACAAACAAATCACATGGAAGAAAAATCACCACAATCAAAGAGACTGCAGGAATTTGTTGACCTCACAGGCTATTCAGTCAATGAGTTTGCGAAGCAGTGTAAAATTCCCAGCACCAGAACTTTAACAAGGATTTTGACAGATGGAGGCAAGCCTAGCTCAAAGATTTTAGACAAAATCATCAAAAGATTCCCACAGCTCAATCATGATTGGGTTGTCTTAGGATATGGAGAGATGATAGTCAAAGGCTTTGAAAACAGAGAGGTCACAGCAGACAGTCTCCAAAAATCAACTCAAGCGAGCTTTGGAACTATACAGCAGAGCATGGCTGATCATGATTTTTCACTTAATGAGCTTGCCAAGGCTGTCAGAGATGCAATAACCAGGACAGACACAATGTCTCAGTTTGTAGTTGAGGCAGCAAAAAACACACTAGAAAAACAAGAGCTGATGGCTGATTTGTTTTTTGAAAAGGTTGACAATAAGATTCAAGAAGTTGATCAGCATGTTGCAAACCTTTTTCATTTGCTGAATCAAAGAGAGCGAGAGCAAGAAGATAAAGAGGACAAACGAATTGAAAAACTAGACGTTCAAAGAAGAGAACTCATAGAAAATAAAATGCAAGTTTTGTTTGAACAATTTGACAGGCTGGCTGAAAGATCAGAACAAACATCAGAGGCAATCATCAAAAGTTTGAGAGAAAATACTGCCAAAGCCATTGAAGAGCTGTCAAACAACTCAAACAAAAACACAAAAGATGCAATGGACTATCTAGGAATTCTTAGCAAAACAAAAAAACCCTAGTCCCAGGCTTTGATGATAGCCTCTGAAAGCCTGTCCTTGTCTACTCTGATGTAGTTTTCCAGCGTTTTAAGAGACTTTATTCCTGTGACTTTCATGATCAGAGAGTGACTAACTCCTTTTTGCTCAGAAAGCGTGATGAATGTCCTCCTGGCTGTATGACTTGCAATGAGTTTAAATCTAGGAATCTCATCAGTGTCCTTTCTGTTTCCATAAAATCTGTCTCTGGTGACTATCTCTGTGAATCCTGCAATACTACAGATCTCATGGATGTGGTCATTGAACTTTTGTCCAGATATTGTCTTTAGTTTCCAATCGTATTTGTCAAGCAAAGCTCTGAGCTTCCTGGTCAGTGGAATGTAGGAAAACTGTCCTGTCTTTTTTGCTCTGATTTCTATGTTGTTTCCCACAATGAACTTTTTATCAAAACGCTTGTAGTCTGAGAATCTTTGTCCAGAATAGCAACCGATCAAAAAGAGGTCTCTGTAGTAATCTTTGACAGGATCAAGCTCCAGGGTCTCCAGGATCTCTAGGTCAGATAGAGAAAGTGAAATGTGTGAAGTTTCCCTTTTTTTGATTTTCACATCCTTGAAAGCAGAGTTGACAGCATATCCATTTTTGACACACCAATTCAGAAAAGACTTGAAAAAGCCTAGCTTCCTTCTCAGTGTATTGTCAGAGATGTTTTTCTCTTTTCTAAAGTATGCAATCAGATCATTGAAAAAAGCACTGTCAAAATCAGACAAATAGAAAACTTTGTTTTTCTTTTTCTGGATCTGCATGATTGCTGTGTGCAGCCTAGTGTATTTTTGCCAGGAAACCTTTTTCACAGACTCACTGTCTTTTTTTTGCTGGATGTAGATCTGGAAGTAGTCAGAGTAGGTAAGCCTCTTAGTGACTTGGGCAAGCTGAAAATGCTCATCAAACTTTTTTTTGACTATCTCTTTTGTCAGACTTTCCTTGTAGTACCTTTTAAGATCATCAAAGACTTTCTGGTATTCATTCAGCTCATGTGTGATTTTTCTATTTGCCTCTCCTATGTCTCCTCTTCTAGCTTTTGGTCTTTGATTTTTTAAGTCCCACTCAGATCTGTCAACTTTGATCTTTGTAGAATACCTATGTCTGTTTCCAGAGATCCAAAAATGAAAGAGGATAAAACCTTGATGCAAATAAAAACTCATAGAGACACTTTTAGAGACAGTCTAAAACTACAAAATCCTGGTAAATAGTGTCAAATATTACCAGGAAAAGACAAAAATGCTAGTTTTTACTAGTGTTTACCACTATTTACTAAGTACGTTCAAGTCCCTGTCTCTCCGCAATATTCTTTGTAAACCCCTGCATTTAGTGGGGGTTTGTTTTTTTAGAGACACATTTAGAGACACTAGAGCTAAAAGTTAGCCTCTAGATCTAGAGCTTCATCATGCAGTTAATTGCAGTCTCACCACCCAGGATCACACCACATCCAATTGCTTGCTTTTTGAAATGTTTTGCATAGGCTGCTGCATAGGCAGTAGAATCTAAACCACACCCAACTTGCATGCCAAAGACTCTAAAGTTTCTACCTACAAGCCACTCAGTATAGGCTTGAGTGTGTATGTGTCCCTGGACAGTTGACATCATGTCATTTTTTGCCTTTGTTCTAGCTGTGCCTCCCTCTCCATGAATGTATTGTACGTTATCATGTACAATACGCTCAACCCAATTCCAATTTGTTCCCAGGACATCATTGTAGGATCTGATCCAGATCTTTGGGATAGCAGAGTCAAAAGCTCTTCTCATGATCATCCTGTCATGGTTACCTATGCACACATCTGCAACAGGGAACTCATCAGACCATTTCTTTACAGCTTGAATGGCAAACTGCAGCTCATCACCTCCTCCAAGTCCATCTGGATCTGTAGTGTGAAAACTAGAATAGTGATTGTCAATGATGTCACCAATAAAGACAACCTGGTTGCAGTCATATTTCTTGTAGATCTCTTTGCAAAAGTCAAAATAACCATCTAGTTCAAAAGGAGCATGTAGATCACCAATTGCTAAGATCCTTCTCTCTGATGATTTGTTTTGTGGTTGTTTCTCTGTGTTTATGTTTTGCCAAAAATTAGTATTCATCCTTCTCTGTTTTGTTCATGATGTTTGTCTTTTGCTTGCTACCAGCAGAAGATCCAAAGTAGTATCCGATCACTTGAGTAAAAGCTGCAACAACAGCTCCAAATCCCATATCAAACAATCTTTGTGATTCCTTTGGTATTTCCCAGAGTCCAATTGCTCCAAAAACAACTGCAACAAATGACAATGTGATTCCCCAGCCTACAGTCTTGAATAGAATGTCACTAGATCCAGAGGCAATTGCTTGCATTTCTCTCTGTCTAGCAGAAGCTCTGTCTGCAACCTCAGCTTCATAGGCTTCCAGGACAAGCTCCTGTGCTTTGATTTTGTCCTCTGCAGGAGCATCAGATCCTTTAATGGATGCAATCACATCCTCAACTCCCATGTTGCCATTGATAAGGCTTCCTAAAGTTGGATTGATGAGTCCCACTGATGCCTTGATCAGCTTTCCTACAGTAGTTTGACCGAATTTCTTTTTTTGTTTTGACATCATTTAAGATTTGCTATGTGACTCCAGGAGGTCTTTTGTTTTTGCTTTCATGAAACCTCTCTCAAACTCATTCTGCTTTTCAATCTTCAAAATCCTTTCCTCTAGTTTGTCAATCACTATGATTTTTTTGTCTAGTCTTTCATGTACAAGAGTCAGCTCATTTTTTAAAGCTGTGAACTCTGAGAAGATTCCCCCTGCTGTAAACACAGCAACCAAAAAAGACAGCACAATTGACAGATTGTTTTTGATAAAAGTGTCTGGCATCATTTCTTTTTTGCTGGAATGTTTCTCCCTTGTTTTTTTGCTCTGGTGCAGTGGCTGATTTTGCCTTTTCTATTCAGTGACTTTCCCATTTCAATGTGCAGCCAACTGTATTAGTTTGGATAAAGGAAAAGGACTCCTGGAGATTTGTCTGGATCTGAGTCAACATGAATGAATCCTCCTTTTGCTGAGATTCCGATTCTAGTAAATCCAGCCTCAATGAGAGCCTGTGTGATTTGAAATCTAGCAGTAGATGTTGTTGCAGCAATGTCTGCTGCATATCCATACATGTGAGAGCTTCCTTTGCTACTGTGTGACTTTTGTCTGCCTCCCACTCTAGCATTGTGAGCTTCACATCTATAGCCAGATGTGATGATAAATGGAGTTTTTCCTCTGACAACTGCCCTTGCATAGTCAAGCCTTTCAAGAAAATCAGCATCCATGTTGACTTTGCCAGAAGTTCCTGTGCTTTGACAAGAGCTGCATTTGCAATCAAATTCTGAAAATTTAAAGTGATTCATTTTTTTGTTGTTTGATAAAACCAGGAAACAAGCAAAATCTCAACAAGCCTGCATGCTATGTAAAAAGCAATGTGATCCATTTTATTTGCTCAAGTGTGTTCCATCACATAGTCCATCTGGATGCTGTGTGTTTCCACACTGACATAGTTTTGGTTGTCTCATGATTTTTTTGTTTTTCTAGTCACTTTCTTTTTGACTTTTTTTGCTGCTTCTTTGACATCTTCTTTGACATCTTCAAAAGCTTCCTCTACTTTGTCTGGAATGCCATCATTGTCTTTGTCTGAAAAAACACCATTGTAAGTCAGAACACCTACAATGACTGCTGAGATCACTATCATACTTGCAATAATTACTATCATTTTTATGGGTTTTTATTAGATTGTTTTTTCATTGTTGCTCTAGCTAAGTGTCTATCATCATGTGAGAGAGCAGCTTGTAGCACAATTTTGTCCATGATTTCATCCTGATTTTTGAGCATTTCTTTTTGTAGATCTATGACCATTCCTTCAAGCCTGTCTTTTGCATCTACTAGCATTGCAATCTGCTGATTTTTTTTGTCAATCTCTGTTTTAAGTGAGTTGATGTCATCTGGCTTAGTTCCAATGATCGAGCTTATGATCAGAGGAATTGATGCTGAGATGGATCCAATGAGCATGAGGACAGTCTCCTTGTTTGAATCTAAGACAGGAAATTGCAACAATGTCACAATGATTCCCACAACAAAAAAGAAAATGAAAAGACTTCCTACATAGTGTCTTATCTCTTTTGCAACTCCATTTTTTGGCATATTCATTTTATCTTTTTACTGATTGATATTATTGTATATCCTATTGCCAACAGAAGTGAAATTGTCTGAAGATAAGGATTAATCTCTGTTATTGATATTGCTAATGCTATTGCGTTGAATCCGTATATCTTCAAATTTTCCATTGTTTATGCTATTGCTAAATAGATGTAGACATCATTACCTGTATTAACGTTTCCACCCGTTCCGACTACAGTAAATCCGTTAGCATCAAAGTTTATCTGCTCGCCTGTTCCTGAATCTCCTGCTGCACTTGAATTAGCTCTTAAATGTGTTGTGGATGGGTTTGTAGTCGTTGGTGGCTTACTGTGTATTATCCAATTTCCACCTTGAGTAGAATCCTTTATCATCACAAATCTAGGAGAAAACCCTGTTGTGACTGCATTACCTGTTAAACCTGTCCCTGTATAACTCCCCACCTTCTGATAAGAATCCACACTGTGGAAGCAGTAGGCGATGTGAGCTCCACCAAGTTGATTTTGTAAAGTGAATACACTATCTGTAGGAGTTGTAGAACCCCACACTCCTGTAGATGTAACGTTTGCTGCAGAAGTATTTAAAGATATTCTAACTGTATTACCTAAATCTTTATGATAAACGTACCAATCATCAGCAGAAACAGTTCTTTTTAAAATAATCATTTCAGGCGCAGAACTTAATCCGTGTCCGTATGTTCTTGTATTTGTATCAGTTTTAGATAGAGAAACTATACTAAATCCTGCATCTTGATTAGCAGATACTGATGTTGTATCACTTCCATCTGTGTTTGATACTGCACTTCCTCCTGCTTTCCAACACCAAGCGACGTAGTCGTGGTTAAGTATATTATTGTTTCCAGTTGTTATAACAAAACCATCAGTTGTAGGACGTATATAATCTGATGTAGCTTGTGCAAGTGTTAGGTTTGGATATAAAAGATACCCTCCACCTCTTACTGTATCACCTAATCCGTGATTTTCTCCACTACTATCTCTATTTTTTACCCAACACATATCTGGGTCAAATCCTACACCTGTAAAAGTTGTTGCGGAAGATGAGCCAGTTCCTGTATATAAAAAGGGAGTAAAATGGTCAGTACCTGTAATACCTGCAGCACCCTGCATCTGTATCTTTTTCTTTCCTAAACTCATATTTGATAATCTAGTACTTGTGCTTTTGTTGTTTTTGCATTTATTTCACTTTCTTTAGTAGCACACTCTGTTCTTAAATTACTTCTTTCTGTAGCTATATCACTTGGTACTGCTGTACCACCTTCTGCTGCTCTTACTACATACCAATCTGTTTTTGCAAGTTCAATATTGTATAAGTGTTTTAGATTAGCAATTTTTCGCTCTTTTAACTCTGCTACTGTTTGAGAATAAGTTTTATTATTTACAGGATAAGTAAATCTACTATTATCTGCATCCCATTCTATATCTCCATATTCTTGGGATTGTTTTAGAAAAGGCTTTTCTACGTCATAAAACCCTAATGCTTCTAAATCAGAATCACTTGCATATTGTAAACCTATTTTACCTCCCCAAGATTTAGGTACAGAAGAAAAGGTTTTTATTGTTCCGTTATCATTTATTGCTTTCATATTCTTATGGTGTTGTATCAGAGGTATAAGTTAAAATCGAGTAGTTAAAAACAGCAGTTGCATCATCATCTATACATTCTACTATTAAAACATTTGTAGATGCTCCATCATAATCATTACCACCTACTTTATTAAATGTTTCACTTGTTGCAGCATCAGAATCTAAAGTAATAGTTTGTGAACCTGTTAGATTATGAATAGTTAATACTTGCCCTGTTTTAAAGTTTGTAAAGTCAAATTCTATTGCACCTGTTAAACTGCTACCCATTACAAAATTAGTAGCTGTTGACCAATCTACAGAAACTGCTCCTGTGTAAGTTGTAATACTGCCTTTAGTAGTATATCTTGCTTCTAATTTATCGTGAGTAACAGCATCATTTGCCAGGTTTGATGTGCCTACTGATCCAGCAGCAGTTGATAGCTTACCAGCAAGAGATGTTGTCATAGTCCCTGCAAAGTCTGCATCATCATTTAATGAAGCAGCAAGCTCATTTAGCGTGTCTAAAGCTGCAGGAGCAGCATCTATTGCGTTTGCAACAGCAGTATCTGCATAGGCAGTTGTCGCTATTTTTGTGGAATTATCTCCAGCAGTCTGTGTTGTTGTAGTTGGATTCCCTCCTAAAGCAACATCATCTGCAATTCTAGCAGAAGTCACAAAGTCATCTGCATAGATTTCAGCAAAATTGTTTTTTGCTTTTGTCATAGCAGCTCTTAGATTGTCTCCATCTCCAGAATTTGCTGCTGTGCCTGTATTTATAACCTCTAAGCTCATAGAATTAAATTAAAAAGTTGTTTGATCTGCAGTGTATATTGTTTGATCTGCAGTGATTGTTGTTGAATCTGCTGAAAGGATTCCTCCATCTGCATTGAATGGATAAATTGAACCCCATCCACTTGCTGCATTTGTGTCTCCCCACCAGCTTGTTGTATATATCTGTCCATAACTCATAAAACCCAATCGATTTTGAATGATTCATAATTTGGACTCATGTCCTCATTGCTGTTTGAAAACCATTCTGGGAAGTTTGTAGAGGCATTGAATGCCATGTGATCTAGAAACCTCTCTGTGTAGCTCTCAGCTCTTTGTCTTTCTATTTGTACAAGATCCTTGATCTCTTCAGCAGAAGGCTCAGAAGCGTTCTCTGATGTATGTTTGAACACTCCTTTGTTTGAGATAGTGTAGGCTGCTGTCTTTAGAAACTCTGAAAGAGTCAAATGGATCAAAATTGGCTTCACAAAATTGTTGAGCAGATCCAGATAGGGATTTGATAGTGAGCTTCCAGCAATATCAGATGCTAGTTTGTTGTAGAGGTCAGTCCCTATGATCTCTCTGAGATATTGAGTCTGAGCCAGGTGCAAAGCAGGAACAAGCTTGTCACTATCTATAGAGGAGTCCAGGATGGGACTCTTTCTCACTATGTCATTTTTACTACAAAATAAAACTGTTGCCATTTATCTAGTTTTTTGCTCCTCTGTTTGGTCTATTATTTGGTGCAACTGAAACCTCTGCAGGCTCTTGATCTGCTGTAGGTGTCGGAATGCCTTCTTTTTGTATCTCTGTCTTGTAGATCAGAGACTTCTTTGCATTTGGGTTGTTTGGATCTATTTTGCCATCACTTAGTAAATAGGTCTTTCTTCTCCATGCGTGCTTGCAATATTTTCCTCCCACATAGAGGAAGAGATTATAGCTAGAAGCTCCTTTTGCATTGAATTTCTCATTGCCTCTGAACTCTCTATCTAGATCCTCTTTTCTGTAAACTCTAGCAGCTTTGACCATGAGTTTGCAGAACTCTCTGCTGTTTGGTTGCACTGATAGTGGATTGTATTGGTATCTAACCAGGTACTTTTTGCCACTCTCTGTCTCTCCATCAAGCTCACTTTTGACATCAGCTCTTCCTCTGGGAACAGATGCAAGTGAAAGCTGCTGATCTAGATCCTCCTCCTGGGAGTAGTCAACCTCTCTTTCATCTACTAGCTCATATCCTAGATCAAAGAGTGTTTTTTCATTGTCTCCTAGATCACTGATCTGATCAAACATGTGCTGATCATCAAAATCATGCCCATCACTACTGCAACAAATCTGACTTGACAACTGCTGTCCTGTTTCCTCTTCAACTTGCTCCTTTGTCACAGCATTGTCTGTATCTGTGAACTCTATTGGAGTCAGTGTCTGCACATAAAGATCCAAAGAGATGCCATTTACTCCTAGGATGTCATCAACTGCATCTATGATGTCATTTTGATAGGGTTTGATCACCAGATTTTCAAACAGATTGTGTGCATTCTGGATCTCTTCTGCATTGTTTCCAAGTGAGTTCCCTGTGTCTCTGATTCCTACTAGAAGAGGTGATGTGATTCTGTGTCCTATCATGAGCTTCCTGGAACACTCCTCAGAGATGTACTGATAGACTTCTGCAGAGTTTGGGGGGTTAATGTCCTCAATGGTTGTTTTGTTCTCTACAGAGTCGCTAAATGAGACAATCACTTTCTCTCCATGAACTCCTGTGAGCTTGTCTGTGATCTCTTGTTTGATTTTTCTCATGCCCTCCACTGATGGAGATCCATTTGCAAAAGAAACAAGCTTAGATCCAGAGAATGAGTTCTCAACTTCATTGACCAGGAACTCACTGATTGAGCATTCTAGCTTTCCGTAGTTTAGAGATCCAATGTAGTCTGGGACTGAATAGTAGTGCATAGATGGAATGTGCCTTCTAATGATATAGATTTCATTTTTTGCACCAGATCCAAACACAGGAATCCTGGTCAGATTGTCTCCATCTTTGTAGTCTTTCCATTTTGGATGATAATAGTAGG
>Ga0099849_1000731_pt1 | contig 15218 bp, 6 predicted proteins | sample CB_VirMetaG_4_FD_78177 | JGI IMG/M metagenome (GOLD analysis project Ga0099849, IMG submission 78177) | Freshwater to marine saline gradient viral communities from Chesapeake Bay - CB_1508_1M Viral MetaG | ecosystem: Environmental > Aquatic > Marine > Coastal | place: USA: Chesapeake Bay... | reverse complement strand
TTTTCAAATGTTCATTAATTAAATCTTGGATTAAAAATTGTTCAGTTGTAGACCCCTGAAGAAAAAATGGATTGAGTGTCATATTCAATCATCCTATAAAGTCGTAAGGTGGAAGTTCATACTCAAGAGCCATCGATTGTTTTATGGATTCTAATTCTCTTTCTGCATCTTCATATATTTCCCTACCATTTAATTCAATACCACCAGGAAGTTTAACTCCTCTGAATTTAATCAAATTCTGACCCCATTGTCTTTTTATTAAAGAAGTTAAATATTTTTTCAAGAAACTATCATTATAAACATTCGTATAAGTATTTGGATCTAAAATTCTATAACAATCAATAACAAAAAAAGTATCCAAAGATTGTGCCCCCCAATCAATATCTAGGTACAACCTATCTTGTCTTTTATTATATCTAACTTGCTTGTCCGTTGTTAATAGAAAGTCAATATCTTCTAGATATGTTTTGACCATAGAATACTGTAAAAGTTCTACTGAATTAAAGTAGTACAAATCATTCAAAAACAACTGATATTTAATACTGAACATTCCTCCAGATATCGAACTAGTATCAAATTTAAATATCTTTTCTATTCCTATTACGGAATCTGGAACTTGAATAAAATTAGATGTTTCGTAGTAATTAGAAGTAATTGCCCCATAACCACTAATATTAGTAGATGTTGCAGTAGTGGTTACTATCCCAACACCATCAGTATTTTTAGCTCTGCCTCTATCTAAATCATCTTGGGTAACTTTATATTTTAGATACATTCTTTCAACACCATCAAAATGCCTCTCCTGAAAATACTGGAGAGCATCATCGACCAAATCATCTATTTGTTCATCCGCAATATTAATTTCTAGAACTGGAGCACCCAATTTCCTTAAGCAGTAATCTATAAGTTCTTGCCTACTAGTTGGTTTTGACATCAGTATTCTCCTCCGTCGATTAATCCTGCGGTTAAAGTTCCTATAACAAAAACATCATTTTGAAATGTTGCTATTCCAGCAACGTTTAAATTTCCAGTTAATGATGCGTTTCTTGCTGTAAATTCATCAAATACTAAATCATCGGCAACATATAAATCACCACCAACATAAAGATCTCCACCAGTAGTTGTTATTCCTCCAGAAGAAGCAAGAGTTGTTACTCCGACAGATTGAAAAGTGCTGTTTACTACTAATCTATTTAAAATGTCAACTGCAGCATTAATATCTAAATTAGAAGAAAATGTAGCAATACCACTTATTACAATGTCACCACTAACATTTAAATTTTTTCCAATGCCAACACCACCAGAAACAATTAAAGCTCCATTAGTAGGCAGCGTAGAATTTGTAGTGTTATCAAAATAAGCGATTCCCTTTATTGTTGTACTTGAGGAATCAATAACACTCGTCATTATGAATGATTCTGATGGAAGGTCCCATACAAGGATCATTCCATCTTCAGTTTTTAATGTAGAGTTAACATCACTTAAATTTACTAATCTAGTAGGTGGTGCTGATGCGTTTGATAAAACTCTAACTACATTTTGAGATCCAATCCTATCATTAACATTGGGTGCTACAACTCGAACCCTATATTGCGATCCCCCATCATTTATACTTGCCATTATAGAGTTACTCCTGGTCTAACTAGCGCAGATCCCTCTACAGCTTTAAGTTCCTTTCCATTTTGAGTAAGAATTTTTACATCATATACATATCTACCAGGTTTTAACACTGCTGTTTGATTGGCAGTCAATGAAATTGAAATTATTCCGTTAGTAGGACTAGTAACTGTAGAAGCAAAAGAAACTGAAGATGAACTAGTATAAGTTTTTTTCAAAGTTGCTAGGGAAGAAGTTTCCGACAAATCTAATAAAGAATTACTTCTAGTATCTTCAAGTTGAAACGACGTATCAAAATCAAATCCTTGCTCTATGACTATATTAGATACATAGACTGCCATTATTCAATAAGTATACCTTTAGATATTTATATTTTAAAGATTCATTAAAGATGAAACTGCTTCTTGTTGTTTCAAATATAATTTGAAGTAAAGTTTAGCAAAAACTCTCAATTCATCTTCAGATAAACGATCTATTACTCTAGAATGCTTTTCATATTCAAATAATTTATTAATAGAGTCTAGAGTTATTTCATTTGGATCCATTTACAATCTCCTTTAATAAAGACTTTATTTCCTCTATATCATTTTTTAGTTTATCAATATCATCTTTTTGTTTTTGTTTTTCTGATTTCATTTTAATGTATTGAGAGTATCCTAAAGTATCACAATTTACAATTGCCCCAGAATTTTCATCCCTATAAAGGTTTTTATGTCCTTCTACTGGAATCATGCTAGGGCAATTACTCTTAAATCCTTCAATCTTGGTGCGTATGCTTCATTAGTTCCGGAGAACACAATTTTAATAGCAAATCCTGTAAATTTGTCAAGATTATCAGCACTAAATTGATATTCTAGGAATTGATTATCCCTACTTGATGGAACAAAAGCATCTGCTCTTCCACTATTAAGAGTTGAATCTATGATTGATTCACCAAAACCATCGCCATTCAGATCTTTAAGATTATCATATCCAGGGAACAATTCATAAGATTGTTCTATTTCACTGGAATCAGGTTTAAAGAGTCTATATAAAACTCTAAAATCTGCTGAAGAATGTCTGTAAGCAGAAACAAGAACCTTTAATGAAGTTGCTGGTTGCTTTAAATCGACTCTATTCGAAATATAAACAGCAGAATGTGGATCTCCAGAAATTAATTTAACTCTAGAATCAGTTACATAATTTGTAATTGGGTTATTTAATCTGTTTCTTTCAAGAATAAGAGCACTATTTTGACTATCTAACACGGGAGATAGATTTGGATCTTGAGAACTAAATTGAACTGCTAAAGTAGTAGATCTATTTTTTGGTAGATCAGTTAATCTATTTGTTTCGTTTATTTCGGAACAGACAAGTCTAGTAGAAGAAAGTCTATTAATTTGATTTAATTCGACCGATTCATATCCTTGGTCAATAAAAGAAACCTCTGATCCTCCAGCACTGGTTCCAGATACAGACCTTAATTGTGCATTTATAAATGTTGTTTCACCTGGAGTAATAACATTAAATTGTGGAATAATGGAATTATATTGGAAGTTTTGAGAGGCAAATGCATTTGTACCTCCCAATGATCTCTCATCAGTAAAACTTAATTGTGTATCGCCAGAAGGTCTATTTGATCTATTAATTTGTAGATAATACTTATCAATATTTTTTGATGCTTTTAATGCAGCATCTGTTGGCATATCATGTGTTGTATTAATTTTGGTTAAAGATACTCCATTAAGTTCATACTTATAGCAAAGATCATTTACATTATGAGTTCTAATAGAAGATCCATCTATACCTCTTGTCCCAATTCCAAGCGTTCCTGAACCAATGTTATTATAGTAAATAATTTCATTATTAATCTTAACATATCCAGTTGATGTTGAAATACCCTCAAAAGTTGAGAATGTTGATGTGTTAGCGACAGAAATTGTTGTTGCATCAGTAGCAAGATCGGCAGTAAGTAATATAGGAGTAGTGTTAGGTTCAATATCTGCTAGAGTAACTTTATTATTATCTGCCATCATACCATGATTATAATGATCAACCTCAATTACTCTACCATCATAGAGAGTGCTAATTAAAGATGATGATCCTCTAATATCCGTATTAGCAAGAGAAACTGCGGTATTATTTTCATAGTAAATTAGATCTTGCCCATCCGTAAATTCTTCGCCCTGAACATTAGTTAGATATAGAGTATCAATACCATTGATATTTGAAACTGTAATAGTTGCATTTGTTCCCTTGACTACATTACTTGTTGTAATACCTAAAACATCTCCTACCGCATATCCATTTCCGGGTGTAGTTATAGAAACGGCAGAAACTACGTTTGAAGAAATTGTTACAACTCCAACAGCACCAGTTCCATTTCCAGATACACTATAGAAAGAAACACCAGAGAATGTACCATTAGAATATCCAACTCCAGTATTAGTCAAGGAAAGAGCAGAAATATTACTTCCAACTTTTTCAATATATCCATAAGGACCAGTTGAACTACCTTCTCCGACTTTTCTTCCCGGAATCAAAATACTACTCATTGTAGTGGTGGTAGTAATACCAACTTTTAATTTTCTTGGAAGAGTTTTAATTGGATTTGGAGATAGTTTTGGAATTTGATTACTTCTAGTTCCAAGTTTGGGATTATAGAAATAAACAGTCCCAAGATTTTGTGTAAATTGGGCTTTGTAAAGTTTAAATTTAAGATCTTCAAATTGGCTTGCAGTCCAAATAGTTCCATTTTGAGATTTAAAAAGACTACCACCAATATACTGTTTAGTTACAAGTACACTTTCAGCATCAGGTAGATTTTGAGTGTTTACGGTTCTTTCTCCCATTCTAGCAACCCAAGTTTCATAATTATTTGTTGATGGGGCAAGAATTACAATAGCATATTCTTGTCCTGGTTGTAGGTATATTGGGGAGGGGAATGTAACTCTTGTTGGAGCAGATCCATCAGAGGATGTAATTACTTGTGATGGTTCTAGAGTAACTCTTGCGAAATCTTGAACTAACTGATTTGTTGGAGTTCCTAGTTCTACAGTTCTTAATTCGACAGTAACTTTTTCATTTTCATCTTTACTAGCAAAAAATAGATCAACTGATGTTAAAAATGCCCCAGTTTCATCAACAGTAAATGATTGTGCAAGAGGATCTTTTCCACCTCTTCTTCTTGGTGGTGGTGGCGGCGGTCTTCTAACAATAACATTAGTTTGTCTAAACGTATCAACAATTCCACTTGTCGAATAAGAAGTTTCGGCACTACTAATAAGTAAACTACCTGGCAATGGTTCTGAATTAGTAGAACTTGAAGTTAATTTAAAAGTTTTTGTTCCTGTTCTAAATCTTAATGGAGGTGGTGGAGATGCTAAAGGATCTTTAAAGAAGAATGATCCACCTAAATCTCCAAAAGTATCAGAAACTAATCTTAAATCAGATACAGATGCTTGAGCACCACTAGTTTTACCAATTAAAACTGTACCTATCGTAACATATCCACTAAATTGACCTTGCGCTTCTTCTGCTAATGAAGCAACATCTAAATTAAGAACGGTGGAGGAAGCAGAATATGTTGATGGTAAAGCAATCGTTGTATTATATGGATTAGCATTAAATATTGTGGTTGGATTGCTAAAATCGCCAGTTTTATGATTTGGTTGACAAACTCTGAATGTTATAACCTTAGTTCCCCCAATAAATCCATCTACTGTTTCACCATTCTGGAATATTCCAGAAGTCATCGTAATTTCAAGAAGTTTGGGAACAATATCAATTCCACTAGTACTATCAAAGAATGGATAGTATCTTGTAATTGGTTTTAATCCTCCAGCACCAAAGGCAACATTCCTAGAACGAATATGAGTATCTGGTTCGCTACTTATTTGTATTGTTTCAACATATGATCCATCATAATCACCAGTAATTGTCCTTTCACCACCATCTATGAATACGTTTCTAACCCAATTATCAGAAGCTGGATTCAATTCAATTCTACCAATGAATTCAATCATATTAAATGGATTAACATTTTCAGCTCTGGATGCTAAAGGTTGTTCAATCCATCCCACCTCATCATAATTAAGCGTAATTAAGTCCCCAGTTTTTCTTACATTAGAATCTAATAATTCTAGATTGGAGCGAAAGTCTGCTGTATCGGTGTTAATTGATGGTAATAAAGCTAATTCTGGTTTTAATGAATAAAAATCTAATGGTGTATTTAATTCTTGATTGGCAGTATCAACATCACATTTACAATCTGGATTCAAGATATCTAAAAGATTATTGTTTTTAAAGTCATCTACAAAGAATCCAGATTTAAATCGTGAGAGACCATCCGCATCTTGAATTTGTAGTGATTTTGTATCTAATTCAAGTAGACTTAAAGATGTTACTGTTTCTAAATTGGATATTCTATCCTCCAATTTACCAATATCTCTCATTGTATATCTTCTATTGTCAACTAAAGTGATAGTAGCATCATCTGGATTATATAAGTATGCGGGAAGGTTGATGGTAGCAATGTCCATCGCACTCTCAATATTTGTTGGTTCTTTTGGATCTAACGAAGATACACCTTTAATCAAAGAAAAATTGCCCAAACTATCAAGAACAAGTTTGTCAATTCTTGGTAAGTAGTAACTATATCCAACTAAAGAACTTTCATTTGGGGTAACAACCAAAGTTGGGTTATTTCCTGTAGAACCAAATGTTCTACTTGCAAAAGCAAATGGGGATGAAGTTGTTGATGTAAAATCGGATACTCTTGGTCTAAAATCTAAAGTATCAGTTGCTCGCAGTAAATTCCTTAAAATTGGAATATCAGATGTAAATCTTTCTTGACTATATGATTCTACAGTGTATAAATCACCAAGATCATTCGTTGGGACGCGATAACAATTATATACAACCAATAGTTTTCTTGTTGGTTCTGGGAAATTTAGTTTTCTTACTAATCTGGAATAATCATAGTATTGTTCTCTTTGCCCTTTATCAAGTTCAAATCTATTTGTAATATTTAAATAATTACCTACAGTTATAACCTGAATGTTTGTAACAATATTAGACTCTTCAAACGTTACAGTTTCTCCGACACTAAATGTTTGAGGAGTTAAATAGCAAATTTCTACCTCAGTTGATGATAATCTGGTAGCAAGTTGGGCAATCGCCCCACTACTAGATCCTACTATTCTTTCACCTAAAATTGAATTAGTATCTAAAGATAATCCAGAAACAAAAGTTAATTTGTCTAAAGAAGGATTGGATGTATCTAAAGATTCATAGACTCCAACAATATTGACAACATCAGGAACATTTAAAGAAATTTCTTTATCTTGAACTCTCAACCCATAATATGAATTTGTACTTAATCCACTTAATGCTGTAGAAATTCCAGAAATTGACTTATCAACAATTAACTTTTGACTTCTTAAGAAGTCTTTTTGTTTATTTGTAATTGAATTTTTTCTAACAGTTGCATTAAGAGTTACATTTGAAGACTGATTTGCTCTCAATCCAGAAAATACTATTTGAGAACCATTTGAGGTTAAATCAAACTGATCGTTAGTTAAATCTTCAATATCTCCATTAGAATAGTGAATTGAATATCTTTCAGCATCAAAAGTTTCAAAAAAGGCACTAGAAATACCAGTTGAAGTGACATCAACACTTAACGATCCGACCGAGTTGGTTGTCAACTCACGAAGTTGTCTAGTTACCAATAGATTAGAATTTGATAAACTTACATCTGAAACATTTGAAGCATCTAAAGGAGCATAAAGTCCAGAATTCTCATCATTATTGATATTTGGAACTCCGATTGTAAATGTTATAGATTGATCTGAAGATGGTAGACCACCATTACACACACCAAAAACACTGGAAACTCCAGCAACTGTCATTGACAATCCATCACTAGAAACAGAAACTACTCTATTATAAGTTTCTGTAGATAATCCAGATATTTGATATCTAATAATAGTGTCGCTTCTAATTCCTAGGAAATTTTTACCAGGACAAGTTACTGTTCCAGCACCAGTTCCTCCTGTAATTGTTAATCTATCAGTAATATTAAATCCTGGGGGAGAAACTCTTTGAAGGACAGTATCTGCAACAAAAGAAGTTTTTATCCCTGAAGAAACAGCAGTTGAATTTTGGAAAACAGATTTAATGTCTTGCGTATTGAATACTTTTACACTTCTAACACTTCTTGAATATTCTGCCGATTCATTAATAAGAATTTGTTCACCAGCAATAAAAGTTCCAGAAGTTTGAGTTATTGTTATGTTTGTTCCAGATGCTGATGTTACTACATATCCAGAGGCACCACTACTGACTCCCCTAATATATGATGTTGCTGGACACTGATTAGAATCTAAACTTTGATTTAAAGTTAGTCTAGTAAATGTTTGTACATCAAAAAGATATAAATCCCATTCAGAACCATCATTAGAATATGCTGCGTCACTCAAACTGAAAGAATATACCCTTGCTTGCCCAATCTCATCTCCAGTTCCAGAACCCTCTGAAGACTTTCTTTGATTAAAAAATGTAACAGTATTGTTATCTGTATTAATTCCAACAAATGGAGTTCCAGTTACGTTATTAACTCTCAATAAATTTCCCATTTCAAAGGGGACTAGAGAAGTTTCAACAGTTGCTTTATCTCTAGGTTTATCAACGTCTAATATTGTGGTTGATTCTTTTTCAATATCAAAACCTCTAACATAAGCTTTACCTGGAGATATCTTAATGCACATTAAATCGTCACTAGGTACATTTCCAGAATCTGTTACCTGTGTTGGTAAATATATTCCTTCATTAGAAATGCCATCATTCAAAGAGTTTGAAACTTGAACTTTAAATCTATCAATGGCATAATCTCCAGATTCTTCAAAAGTTCTCTTCGCAAAATAATCTTTAACAATAGAATATTGAGATTTATCTTGAAGTTTTTTAATCTCTCCATTGTCTAGTCTAATTAATTCTACAAAACTCTTATCATCAAAATCAGTTAAAGATTTTTTAGAAAGCGTAGTTGAAATTTTTAATCTGTCCGCACCAGGTGCGGCAAAATTTGAAAATCCTCTAGCATTATCATATAGTGTGGGATCATCTTTGGCAGTTATGATTTCTTCTAAAATGTTTAAACCAACTCTATAAGATGGATTATTTGTATATGGATCTAAAACAATTTTATCGGAAGATACGTCTACAAATGTTCCTCTAATGAAATAAACACCATCAGATATTCCTACAGCACAACCAATTGCTGATGCATTTAAAGATACTAAAGTGGCTACTGTATCTCCAGCATTAATTGCAGTATTACCGTAGACGAATGATTCTTCAGTTATTAATATCTCACCATCATTTAATGTTTTTATATCATTATCTGATCCAGAATTTAAATACTTTATAAAAAGAGTTAAATCAGTTATTTCAGTAGATTCTGATGGCAGAGCATACTTATCTACAACTACTGTAATTCCGGAATCTTGCCCAGTTAGTCTTTTCCCAACTAAATTTTCCACATATAAGGATACTGGAATCCCCAAATGATTTTCATTTAATTTGATAGAATAATATTCAGAATCGTAGTTAATATTTCCAGGGATCACCATTGATCCTTCTTTGAAAATATGACTACCAAATGACTCTATTTGGTTTTGTAATATTGACTGTAAAGTCGTCAGTTCTCTAGCTTGAACAGGATATCCTGGTTTAAATAAAACCTTGTAAAAATTATTTTCCTTATCAAAATCATCGTAATAAGGATTTATATCTAAATTAGTTTTCTGTGGCATTTTTTAGAATTCCAGGATAATTTTAACGTCTTCTTTTTGTCTAGAATTTCTCGTGATCAGAGGTCGATTATCTAAGTAAATAATTTCACCTGACCCTTTATTTATCTCTGGATTTGATAATCCATTTTTAAATTGACTACCAAGATTAATAACTTTGTTTCCAGTGGGATTAGTCGTGATACCGGTAAAATTAGTATCAATTGACCCCGAAAAACCTCCAGATGTAGTCACCGCATTTGCTGTAGATTCAAAATCTAAAACTTTAGAGTTTGTAGAAATGCCAATGTAGTCAGTTTGATCTAAAGTAGTTTGATTAAAATATAAAGATCTGTCTCTGTAATATTTTAAAACTTTAGTTTCCGAATCATATGAAGAAACATAACCAAGAGCAACTCCACCAGTTACAGATTGAGATATTTTATCTCCAATACTCACTAATCCTGAAACAGAGGAAAACTTTATTGAATATAATGATGAGAATTGATTTTCAGAAAAGACTGTTGTAGAACCGATTGAAGTTGGATTTTTTAGTATTCCAATCTGGGCAAATTTAGTGTCAACTGGAAAATCTTTAGTTGAATCATCAAATCTGGCATAAATTAAAACTCTATCAGTGCCTAGTTCTTTGTATAAATCGTAACCGTGCCCTTTCGATGGAGGTATGATTGGAACTAACTTGGCAAAATTTCCAGTTGCATTTGAATTAATTGATCCTAAATCAATCATTCCATAAGTATAATCTTTACCACCAGAAGAAACTGTGGCGTTAGTTATTTTTCCACTTACAACGTCAACAACAACTTTTCCATCACTTCCATCTCCCAAGATACTAACTTCTTGACCCAATCCTCCAGAGTATCCTGATCCTTGGTTTTCAATATAAACTTTTTTAATTTGATTATTGTTTATTGTTGAATCTCCATTTTCTCTAACAGATTGTATTTGAGAATCTGTAGAAGTTGACCAATTATTAGGTACGGAAATATACTCGGTCGAATCAAATTTTATAATATCGCTAGGAGACACTGTAAACAAGTATTTCCAAATATATCCATCACCACTTTCACCAGCTCTTGATGGTTCTAGATCAGTAAATAAAGGTTCATCTTGTGAAGCATTTCCAGTAGTATTAATTCCCGAAGATCCATTGTCAATACAAATATATACGTTATAATTACTATTCATAACATAATAGTTCGCATCATATAATCTAGAAGATTGTGTTATTGGAGATGGAGAAACTACACTATAATCGTGACGGTACATTTCATACCTAGTTCCTTGTGTCCAATCAATTCTTCTGATTAATCTTCTTACATTTAGACTAGTGACCTTTTTACCAAAGATCATTGTATCTGAAACGTGATTAATATTATTAAAATTATCAACTGGATTTGGAGTATTTGTATTCCAATCTGCTGTTCTTCCAAATCCGACTTGAGTTGGGTTTGAAAGTCCTAAAAACACATAATATGAATTTGAAGAGCTTTCAATACTCTCTACAAAATTATTAGCATTAAGAATTCTAAATTGATCTGTTACAATAGCAGACATATTATTAGCTTTTTCCTATATTTATACTACCCAAGATCCTTTCTCAAAGCACCAGTATCCCGTAGACCATAATCTCTTCTCTGAATAGTTGGGAATGTTGACAATCCAGAATCGACGGTTAATCCAGTTACCCCAATTGAAATAGGAGAAATAGATCTAGTAAATCCGGATAATCTTCCCCAAGAAAACTTTCCAATTGGTTGAGACGAATTACCAGAAGTGTTAATTCCGATAATGTTTGAACCAGAATTTACGTTCGTAACAATTTCACAATTAGATCCACTTGGAGTTATTGAATGAATATAATAAACATTATCTAAGAATGTTGTACCAACTCCAACAACCGCTGAATTACTACTATTAATTGAAGTTACCCCCGAACCAACAGAAGTATCAAAAATATAAATTGGGTATCCAGTTTCCAATCCTACGAATGAAGAGGAATTTAAGAAGAATTTAAGGGCTAGTGGATTTCCTAATGTTCCAGTTGTAGTCGTAATTCCAGTAACTATTCCAGAAAAACCTTGAACCGTTGTAATCGTATTTACATCCTCTTTCAAAATTGTTGGAATAGGTGCTAAAACTTGAGGAGGGATTGTATAACCAAATCCTGGATTTGTAATTGTAGTTGAGGTTATTTGACCATTAGTTATTGTTGCTGTTGCTCTGGCAGTTGTTCCGATACCAACTCCAATGGATGGTGGAGCAGATATTGAAAGAGATATTGATGATCCAGTGTAACCACTTCCAGCATCAACGACACTTAATGATTGTATTGTTCCTGCTATTGATACTATAGCAGTGAGTCCAGCAGCAACTAGAGGAGCTCCAGAAACTATCAATCCGCCAAAACTAGAAATAACAAGTGGTGATGTGTTTTCTTCATAGTTGAAGAATTGTGCGTCATCTACAAAAACTTCAGTATCGTTAGTTGAAAAATCTTTAATTATTTTGGCAGTTGGATATACCAAAGATTCTATCGAATCTCTTGTCTTGTAGATATTTTCACCATTTATGATTTTATCAACTTTTTGTTTAGTCCAACTTAAAGGTTTGAAATTATTTTCATCTATTCCTTCCCCAGAATACAAATCAGTTTCAATTCTATCGGATGTTGAAATGTCATAGATTGTTCTTACATCTTGAGTAATTGTTCCTGGGTATTCATTATTCTTATAAACTTGCAATAAATCTCCAATTTTTATTGTTTCTTTTACTGAAACAGTAACACTATCAGAATTACTTGTCCCTTTATAGAAGAAAATAGAAATATTATCTTCAGGATCTGGAGGAATAGTGAATCTAAAAGATGTACCTCCTTCGAAGGTATAGGATTCTCCTGGTGTTTGTAAGACTCCATTTACAAATATTAATAATAATGAATTTAAATCAATAAGTGAAGAGTCTGGATCATTTGGATTAATTTCAAAACTTAATAAACTACCATTATAGAATAGTGGGAATCTAGTTCTAAGTCCATCTTGTAGTCCATCTATGGGATCAATAAAATCAAACTCACCAAACTCCCAGGAAGACATTTTATCAGTAAAAACATCTAAAACTGTAAGTTCAAAGTTACTTAATGGTGATGGCAGATTTTTGTCAGTTACTAATCCGACAGGAGTAAAGACATCACCAACTCTAAATCCATATCCAGGTCTTGTGATTTTAAACGTTGTAACTTCAAATAGAGTAGATCCAATTCCAGTAGTTGAACTTGAACCAACATCTATAGATAATAATAACCCATTTCCAGTATCTGTTGTAGAACCAGTTCCTAGTCTGGAAACACCTGTAACTTGAAGATTTTGATATGATGGTTCCGATACAAATATCGATGGATTGGTATATCCTGTTCCTCCAGAACCTACTGCGAATGATAAAGTTCCTCCAGCACCAACAGTAGCATTTATTGTTGCAACATCACCAGTATGACCATCTTGATATACCGATACACCAATCGATATTAACCCGTTATAACCAGATCCTACAATATCTGTAGTTCCAAGACCTACGGAAACAATAGACCCTCCAGCACCCACTACAGCAGTCACTGAAGCGCCTACAAGAGGAGCTATGCCGAGACCACCAGTAGATCCAAGAGAAACTATTACACCGCCGCGTGGAAGTTGATTTTGATTTATATCAATATCAGATTTAATAATTGAACCATTAGAAGATGTTATTCCAGTGAATACTATGCTAGAAACTCCTACACTTTCAATATAAGAATAATTATTACCAACATTGTTAAATGTTGATGGTTTTTGGAAAATTCCATTGATTAGTAAAATTCCACTTCCGGTTTGAATACCTGTAGTGTTTATTCCTTGTATAGTCACATCATATGTCTGACCTATTCCAGTAAATCTATCAGATATATCATCAAATATTCTATTATTTGTATAGTCATTTCTCAAATAAACTCGACCATCAAAACTAGATTTGGTGTATTCTAAATTAGATGAATCTCTTAAAATTGTAGATCTTCCTTTTGGAGCATCTGCAAAGTAAATTTTACTTCCAACAATATTGAAAGATCCAAAATATACTCTAATTTCTGTTCCATCGGTGTGTGAAGTTACTGATGATCCAACAAATCCCCTCTCAACTTCCAAAATTGGTACAGATCCAGTTCCTGTTATTGGTCCAACAGAAGTCGTTCCCAGTCCAACAGAAACGACTTTCATATATTCATTATCTATCTTAACAATGTTATTTGGTACTATAGAACTAATTCCAGATACACCAAATAAAGTGTTTGAAACTGCAATTTGCCCACCATTATTGTTCAAGGCAGTATTTATTGGAGTGAAAGATAGTGGAGATTGAATTATTCCATCAATATCAATTAGAGACTTTTCAAGTTTTTTGTACATTTCAAGTTTATGGGAATTTCCAGATCCCGAACTTGTAAATGTTACATATATACCACTCAAAGCATAGTCTTTTCTAGTTGATAGTCTAAATTTATCTTTGTTTATTTTTATAGCATAAACTTCAGATGGTAGAATTGTAGTCACAACCCCAACAGAGTTTAAAGTTGCTCCTATTCCAACAGAAGAAGCAGCAATTCCAACAAAAGTTGAACTTGGTGTGTAAATTAATCTTTCTCCTGTATTGAAAAAGTGATCATTAATTGTAAATATTCCTGTTGATTGTTCTAGAACAGAAGAATTGGATGGATTAAATTTCTTTTCAAAAATAGGAGTTCCTTTGTAATTAAGTGTGAAATCTTTTTTATTTGATCTGGTTCCATTTATAGCATTATATGGCAGTAATGATATTGATTCGGTCACTGATCCATAAATTAAATCAGGTGGCGTATTAGATAAATCACTTTCAGTATAGATTACCTCGCTAAAAGTTTGAACATCTATTCCAGAACTTATAGATGTATCAGGATAAAATACTAAATTAAAATTAGAACCATTAAATTCTGTAGAGAATGTTCCTATTCCAGAAGTACTACCAATCGATATGAAAGGATATTGTACGGTATAAGTATTTTCATCATTATGAGTCATTAAAATTTGATGTATGGCGCTTGTTTGTCCGTAAGAAACTCTAACTATACTCTTTACAGTTGTCACATCAACCGTACTAAATCCAACTATAGAAGATGCTGTAGAGACATTTACATAATTTGATTCTAGTTTAGCAGATCTTTCAGATCCATCAAGTTGACCACTTTCTTTAAATCGATATGTTCCAATTCCAACTGAAGTAGTGCCAAATCCAACAACCTTCGATCTAACTAAAATTTCATCAGAAATATCATTTTCATAGTTAAGATAAAGAATTTCAGAATTGATATATGAAGTAAATGTTCCTATAAAGTTTGATGAGAAAAAGTCACTAGATTCAGTATCAATATAGTATTCTGAAAAATATGAATTTGTACCATCGTGAGTAACGTATAACTCTACAAAATTTTTCTCACTATTAGAGTTATTTGTAATTTCCGCAGAAACAAAGAAGGAGTTAACATTTGCAATGTTACCTGATATTATTTCTGTCGATTGTGCAGCTCCGACTATCTTGTTAGCGCCTGTTAAATTGACAAAACCAATACTTTGAGTGGAAATTCCTACAAGGTCCGTATTAAATGTATTTTTTAGTAACTTGATATCATAATCACTATTATATGGATCCGCTGGAGTAAATCTTAAGAAATAAGTATCAAACTCTTCGGAAATTCCTTCTATATTAATAAGTTGATTACTTGTATTATAAACGTTTGATTTTTCA
>Ga0099849_1000730_pt1 | contig 15220 bp, 13 predicted proteins | sample CB_VirMetaG_4_FD_78177 | JGI IMG/M metagenome (GOLD analysis project Ga0099849, IMG submission 78177) | Freshwater to marine saline gradient viral communities from Chesapeake Bay - CB_1508_1M Viral MetaG | ecosystem: Environmental > Aquatic > Marine > Coastal | place: USA: Chesapeake Bay... | reverse complement strand
GGTGAAGATCTTGTTCCCACCCCCGCTCGCAGCCTTGTGCTTTGCCACATACTCAGAATCCAGCTGGTGTCGTCCAGCGATTCCACCACCCTCCTTGCGAGACCTCCACTCAACGTAAAGGTGGTCCACGTAGCAGGGAATAAGGTTGATCGAAGGTAACGCCTCTTCGGTCACATTGTTATAGAACTGCCCAGGACGCACCTTCTCACTCTCCTGAGCAATCTTGCTGTTTGGCTGGACGATGTTGATGAACGGGATTACCAGGTCTTCCCTGGTCTGCCCCTCGAATCCAGTGTTGGCGTCGGCACCATAGTCCTGCGTATTTGCAGGAAGGTGGGTTTGGGTCTTCTCGATTTCCTTCTTACTCATTTTGGTTCTTTCTGTTTTGCGCAGCCAGCTCTTTAACGCCTCCGGGTGCCCAGGCATTGGTTAGCAACCACCTCACCACTCACACACTAGGTGACAGTAAATTTATTTTGGGACTTCAACCGAGCTCACACGTTGCCGAAACACACCAAACAAGTCCAGCGGAAGATCGTGACCCTCCTTCAGCTCACTGCTCACAAATGACACCAGCGTCCTGTTGTGGATGTCTTTTTTCTGAGTGCAGTTCACCTGGCGTTTCCGTTTGTTGAGATCGGCCTGGAATTTGTTCGCCCAGGATTCCTCGTCCTTGTTGAATAGGATCACGAATTGACGCTTCACAAGCTTGTCGTGTCCATGCTGATCAAGCCAGTGAACAGCCTCGTCCATTCTTGAAGCCGGGATGCTGGCTCTGATCCTCTCGTTGATCTTGATCTTCAGGCCACTGCTGGTCTTGAACTCCTCGAACTTGAGATCATCCATAGCTTCAGGAAGCTTCCTCTCGCTGATTTCCTTCAGCTCGTCTCGTAGCTTGCTCAAACGTTCCTCAACCTGGGCAATTGAGGTTTCAATATCTCGTTGCTTTTCTGCGAGCCTCACCAGCACTCTGAGTTTGTCAGAGTCGTCCGTTTGTTTCGCCTCGTCCTGGTATTCCAGGTAGCCGTCCGCTTTAATTTGTTCTGGATTCATATAATATTTTATCGTTGTCCACACGCAGTTTCGTCAGGGTCATTCGCTTTACGAACTGGTGTGTATTTATCTGAGCTCAAGCCTGCCCTCAGCTGGGGCAAACTGCAACATCTTAAATTGTCTTTTTCAGGTCGGTCAAAATCTCAACATACGTGTGGGTTCGATTGCACCACTGCAGCAATCGAACAACCCCGTTGTTATATTGGGATGCGATTGCCACAGCCCACCCAATGAGACAGGGATTTCCAACTAGGAGGATGTAATCGTCCTCAGTAAGAAAAGAGAGTTTGTGGTGGAGATCCTTGATCACCTGCTCGCTGGTAAACGGAGTGTCTTTTGGCCCAAGGAGATATTCCAGCTCTCCGAATTTCTCAGCCGGTGTGATGTCAAACTTGGGGAGCAGGTTCTCTCGCTCTTCATCCCAACGTAATTGTCTTTGGACAACGTAAACTTTATTCATATCCATTCCTTCAGTTCATCGCCTAGCACTTCGCCAGACAATTCTCGTTTCTTTACCAGCGACTGGACAATGCCAATGTCAATGGAATCCAGAGCGACAATGTCAACGTAGTTGACGTTATTGTTCTGTCCGATACGGTGGGCTCGATCTTCAGACTGGAGCCTGGCTGCAAGTTTATAACTCGTGTTGTAGTAGATGACCGTCTTTGCCTCCACCAGTGTTAGCCCAGTGCCTGCAGCATCCGGGTTGCCAACAAACCACTTGACCTCTCCAGCTCTGAACCTCTGCCTAGCCTTTATTCTGTCATCATGGCTGGTTGCGCCGTAGTAGGTGACACACTCCTCCCCAAGTAGCTTAGCAATCTCCTCGATGTCTCTGGTGTATTTGGCCCAGATGATGCCTTGGTGAGGCACGTCCCGGACCACATCTTCCAGGCACGCCATTCTTCGGTTTTCTCCCCCAATGCGTTCGTGAACTGTTTCACCATCCTCACTGGGCAGGTAGCCAGAAGTAACCTGCTGAAGCCTCTGAAGTCTTACGATGGCTAAATCGGCTGTCACTACGTCTCCGTTGAGAAAGGTTACGAAGTCGTTCTTGAGCTCGTCATACACCCTGCGTTGCTCCGGATTCATCTCGAAGTAACGCTTGGAATAGAGTTTCTCAGGAAGCGTCAGAACGTCGTCCTTGAGGAGTCGGCTGGAATTTGCAGAGACAAGCTGCTTCAGGTGGTCAAGGTTCTTGAACCCGACAACAAGTTCGACAGTGCCTGAGCTGAACTGCTGGCTCTTGAACACGCCGAAGTATTGCTTGAACACCGTAAAGTTGTCCAGGCCATGAAGCTTCCAATATCCCAGGTCTAGCACCTTCATTTGAGTGTAGATGTCGAATGGATTGTTCGTTATTGGCGTGCCCGTCAGTATTCGTCGCCACTCGCAATACCGGACATACGAAAGGATGCGCATCGTCCGTTTTGCTCCGGGTGTCTTGATGTATTGGGATTCATCTAGAACCAGAAATGAATCACTCGTGTCCTCAATAAGCTTACGGACAGCCTTGTCCCCAAGCTTGGTCATCACAGCGTCGTAATTGAGTGCGATGATCTTTGGACCCTGGTGTGTCAGGAATTCCTTGAGCTCTTTCTTGAACCAGGCTGTGCTTGTCTTCTGGCTGTTCCAGCAAAACGTCCTCAGCTTGATTGGACAGTGGGTCGGTATCTCGTCTGTTATCCAGTTGGTGTGGACACCGTTTGGGGCGAGCACCACAAGTGTCTTGACGGCACCTTTCTGAACCTGGTATGAGAAGGTATCGATTACCGGCTTGGTCTTGCCACAGCCCATCTCCCAGAACAACGCATAGCGTGGGGAGTCTTTCGTCTCTTTGAATACTTCGAGCTGGTGCTCAAACGGCTTAGTCTTGAATTCATATTCTTGCATCTTTGGGGAAGCATCACCCTCCTACGCTCTGGGTCAATCTAATTTATTCTCAAGTCGCTCAATGTCCCTCTTCAATTCTTCTACCTCAACCTGGACAGCTTTCGTGCTGACCATCGTCTCGGTGTGCCCAGGGGAGGAGAGATGATCTTGGAGCTGGTAGAGGATAATGTTTTGCTTCTCTATAACCGGGGCGATCGATGACTTGACATTTGCTCCAATGAGTGCCGCAGCCGGGACAACGACAGCAGTGAGGAGGCCAAAGAATCCGAGCCAGTTGGGCCTTGTGCTCTCAAACCTGCGGTTGATTTCATGTGAGAGAGTGTCAAGCTTCCTGAACCATTCTGAGCTAATTTTTTCGATCGATTCTTTGAAAGCACGCTTGTCTTCCTCAGTTCGCTGGTTTGCTGCCTCAAGTGTTCTAACGACTGAATCCAGAGCTGCTGCTGTTTGCTCGGCATGAGCTGCGAAACGTGCCTCAAGGTCGATTTGTCGTTCTGAGATGTTTGTTCTACCTGACCAGTTCCCATGGACGGTGCTCGGATTATTCCTGTTACGACTGTGGCTACCCATTGAAACAGCACGTTTCTAGCTTTCTTTTATATTCCAAGCTGAAGTTTGGCATCCTGAATGCCCTGCTCTGTTCCGTCGCAAAGAGCATCCATCAGGTTGAACACAAATCCGTCCTCGCCAAGGTCGGCAGACAGCCTGTTTTCATACTGAATGGCGTAAAGAGAAACGAGAAAGTTTTTCCCGTCAATGATCAGCCCGTCAATATTCGGGTTGGGGAAGATGCCGGTTTCATACAACGCAGCCTCAAGGTTCAACCGCAGCGTTGCAACGGAGAACTCTTTGTTGTCACGCATGGTCTTGAAAGTGGTGAGGCTCTTTTCGAAATAGAGGAGCACACGCTTGTCGTAGCCGTAGGTGTCGACAATGGTGCGGCGGGTTGCGCTTGCAATGAGTGTCTTTGAAGCCTCCTTCACCTGCTCTGTCTTCACTGGATCGAACTCTTTTTCTCCAGTGGCGGGATTTTGGGTCATGCAGCCAACGCAGAAAGCTGCAACCAGCAACATCGATAATATCGTTTTATTCACTCACTGAATTATCCTGCCGCCGAAGCAATCGAACAATCAAATAATCAACACAGCGTATCCGATTGTCGAAGTGGACGGAGGGGTAACCTTGAGGAGCGTTTCTGCTGAATCCGACCCAGTCTGAGTATGCTGAACCTCAATGGTGTCCCCAGCTGAAACCCCAGCGAGTGTGCCGGTGGTGTTTCCGGTGGAGATGACTGTGGTCCACGATCCTCCGTTAATTCTGGCCTGAACTGCGCCGCTTGAGAGGAGACTCTGTTGTATTGCGAACGAGTAAATGCCTGTATCTGGGGCAGAGGAAGTGTAGAGTGTTCCCACCTCATTGTCGTCCAGCGCACCCATATTAATCTGCCCACTGAGCTCAGAAGACGTGACAGAGATAATGTCCGTGAGTTGCTGAGTGGCTTCATAATTGGTGGAGCCGATTGTGTGCCTGGTGTGGACCTTGATCTGAATTGTGCTCGGGACAACCCCATCAGTGTATCTGAGAATCTTTGTTCTGCCGACAGGGGTTGAAGCGTTCGAGGTCACATACCCGGTGTCAAACAGAGTCGTTGCAGACCCGAGAGGATCGTTGATGACCTCAACCTTGTAGGTTGTGCTCAGCTCAGTCGGGAAGGTGCTCGGTAACTCGTCCTCGCTCATGACGGACAGAACCTCATCCTGGGCATTGTGGTCACGCCTCGTCCATCCTACATTTAGCCCCTTGCCGTCATCACCCGCAGACACGCCATCATCCAGGCTCACAGCACTAGACGGATATGGTGTGGTGTTGATTGTCAGTTCCGAAGGAGGGTATGGCTTTAAATGCCGGTCAGCTATTGTCACCGAGGAAGCTGTAGCCGATCCAGCCGAAAGCGTCTCGCTGTTGGTTTGAGTGAGCAGCTTGATACTTGCAGGAGAACTGGCAAACGAGTCATCGGTCATACCACCGGCCACAAACAGGAACCACACTCTGTCGTTTGCTGTGTGTATCCCAGGAGCGGTGTCGCACAGCCCACGATAACAATCGTTAAGTCGAATGTTGGTTCCAAGATCTGTGTAGGACTTGAACGCAAACAGCTCGTTATTCACCAGGCAAAGGTTCGACAGGCTTCTGCCGATGTCCTCGTCAGTGGCTGAGCCGAGCTCTGCCAAGATTGCTGCACGGGTGTCGGGATCAGCAACTATTTCGATATTCCCACCGTGCACTTCCGGATTGACTGCGCTGGCAAGTTTTCCGGCCAGAAGAAACCCAGTTACAGAACCAACCTCCGATCCGCTCGCGTCGATGTTGAACAGGACAGCTCCCACCCCTGGGCTCCTGCCACCCACCCAGATTCTGCGATACAGCCCTGGACTTACTGGGTCGCGGTCAGCAAAAGCTTTCGGTGCCTCGAAAATGGCTCTGTTGGCTGCAGTGATGTCAACGGCGGTGTTGCTGGGTGCGGTCCATCCGGTAGGCCCAGGGGAGGCGAAGACCGGGTCCTCAAAAGTATAGATGTCCTCCACGCCGTTGAGCTCAATCTCTCCTTTCTCCAGTCGACCCATGTCCACCTTTGTGATACGGACAGCCATTGCACTGATATCCAAGGCTGAGTTGGCGAAGAGGATTACGTCGCCAGGAGACGTGTTGTAGAAAGATCGGTCGACAATCAGCTTCACCTTGGCAATCGGTCGGCTCAGGCCACGAAGGTCTCGCCACGCAATCTGGTTGGCCAGATCAGCGTCCTTCACACCTGGGTAGGTAACCTGGGAAACAACATTCTGCCCCTGGATCTTCACATTGGCCATATCCTGGGACATGGCAAAGGTGTTGGCGTAGTTATTAGCTCTATTCGAAAATGCAACTCGAACCTCAGTAGTGGTGTCCTCCCAGGCACCTCGACTGAACTCAACCACCGACTTGGTGTTGTCATCATTGGCGATGGTGAGAGAGCCAAGGGAATAGCCGCCACGAGCAAGATTCACCTTCCACTTGCCAGTAAGTCTGTCAAGAACAACCACCCCATCTATCTGCTGCTCAACCTGCTTGATGAGCTCAACAACCTCCTGGGCATTGTCAAGAATGAAAGAGAAACCGTTCCCCTCTGTCTTCAGAGTAGCTGCAGCAGTAGAGAAATTGCTGGTGTCGATATCGGTGGCAGGGAGGCCAAGCCCCCACTCATCGTTTGTGAAGATCTCGTACAACACGTTCATCGGGTTAGCGTCGTTCGTGTTGACTGTCGGATCAGCAAGTCCAAGACCATTCGGAATTCTCTGGACCTCGAACTTCCATGGCTGGATACTGGCTGAGTTGCCCAGGTAGCCTCCCTCGAACACAACGTAGCAGGTCCCGGGATAGGCTGGGGTATCTCCACCCTGCTGCTGCAATGCTGACAGGTAGGTGTTTGCAGCCTGGACTTCAGTTCCGGTCACCAGCGTGATGTCCCCTGCAATGCCTCCCTGGCCTAGGTCGTTGCCGCCAAGGAACTCAGGCTCGTCGACACTGATTGTCCCAGCTCCTGTTTGAGTCCCACTCCACAGCGCAACGTCCCCAACCCATATGTTGAACAGCTTCCCAACTTCTCCTCGACAGAGAGCCATCTGGACACCAACGAAGTATTTGTATCCGGTAATTTGCTGCTTGGAGCTGAACATCCCTGTCTTGATCTTGCGGGTGATAGGAACCTGCTGGAGATCTCCATACCAGACAACGTTTGGACCCTGGATCTTTACGGTACCCCAGATAATTGGAACAACCCGACCTTCCGTTGCGGTGGGAAAGTTGAAATCACCGAGGCCAGCAGGCTTGGCATTCTCGATTTTAGGCTTCGGTCTAAGCAGCTCACTCAGAACGAAGGTTACAGCCCACAAGATAAGCGTGACCCAAAACATGGCTACAGTCCAGTCTCAAACGGATTCTTAGTTGGAACAAAAGCAAACCCACCATAATTGGTGACGTTGTCAAACTTGCTCTTACAAGTTGCAATTGAATGGTCGCAACCTGCGGTTATTACAAATGTCTGCCCAAGGATAGCAAGGTCGGCTGGAAACGGCAGCAGCAGAGTAATTGTATCCCCACTTTGCGCAAGTATGAGTCGATAATCGTCGTTTGTAGTGTTCGTGATATACCCGCCGACAGCCCACCCGGATCCCTTTGCACTCAACCCATTCACCGTCACGTCACTCCCGCTCACAGCGGTAACGGTGCCGGAGTAGCTTGTGGTGAGATCCAGCGCAACTTTGCACCGATCGTCAAACAGAACATGGTTGCATGGTGCCTGGTATGTAAACCTCGGCACCTGCCTGCTCAGCCCTCCGGTGAGCGGCATACAAGCAACCTGGGCAGCATTGCCCTGTCGAGTAAATGCGACAGAGCGAACAATTCCCTTAAAGGTGAGCACCCTTTCAAGGCCTGGAGTATCGAGCCTATGAAACCTGAAAACCGAAATGGTTGCACGTTGCCCAGGAGCAATGAGGATATACCTTTGAACGAAAGGGTGTGAGGAGGGGAGCTCGAAGTTTATCAGCTGTGTGCGCTGGTCCTGGCCGACACCAATGTTAGTTCGATTGATTGCCGAGCCTGTATACACATCACTGCCGAAAGTGTAATCATCCTCAGTTGAGGAAAGTCGGTAGATATCACTGCCAATGGAAATCTCATACAGCTCAACAGGTGAGCCGCTTTCCACACTGTTCTCATATGTTGAAAAGGACATGGTCGTTACTCGTCATGAACCGTCAAGACAGGAGCGAACAACCGAGCATTTCCGTTGCTGTCGTAGTGCTCAATCTCAAAGTCATCCGTGTCGAACCTTACCAGCTGCACAAACTCAATTCTGGTAATATCCCCAAGCGCGTAATTCGCGCCCCAGATGCTGTCGACAGTCAGACGTTCAACAGACGATGAGACAACCGATGAACCCGTTATGGTCCTGTCAACACTGGTCCCGTTAGAAAAGTGGACTCGAATCCTATTCATGTAGGCTCGTTCGCGAGCGAACAAGTTATAGTTCACGTGAGCTATATCGAGATCAGAAGTCCCGACAGCGATGTCATCAACCGGCTTGAGGTCTTTTTGGAACGTGGGAAGGTAAAAACTTACCTGCCTTCCCCTCAAGGAGTGCAGCACCTGCCTCATGGCCCAGAGGGATGCTCGGGTGGAGGTGGCGAATCCTTTGATTGACCCTTTCTTACTACGTGCCCAGGAGGAGTATTGCTCGCGCTTTCCTGTGATGCCGTCAATAACCTCCAGTTCTCTGTTAAACACCTGCTGGTGCGTTCCATCAATCAGGTTGCTGCCGTCGAATATGACCTTGCTGTTAAAGCTGTTGAATCCTGCAGTGGATGCGATGTCTTCCCTGTTGTCTGTTGACACAAATTTGAACTGGTATCGAACACCATTGACCTGGTAGCGTTCACCACCCTCCTTGCTTCGCATCTGACAAACCCTCACAGGCATCACCCGGACGGCTTCTGCTGCGTATGAACCGGAGACAAAGGATTTGAGGGTAATGGTTGTCGAAGTGAACGACGCAACCTCAAGGATTTCATATGCCGTGTCGCTCTGCCGAATTATCACGAGTCCGCCCTCTCTGTAGCTTGCGTAGGCTGTGGACCCAACGTTGATCACGGTGTCGCCTGTGGTGATGTCTGAAGTGGCAGTAGTGCTTTCGAACCATACAGGAACTCCCCAGTTGCGGGCCTGCCAGTCCATGAGAAGAGATTCCACCCTCGTCCTTTCCTCCCCATCGTCTTCCAGGACATACACAAGGTCCATCTGCTGGCGAGGATTTTTGCGAAGCGAGATTCTCTGCTCGTAACCACTCAGACCAGTTATGATATCAGTCAGGAAACTCAGCGTTTCTTTCACCGGTGTCTCAGGCTGGAATTGGAACGAAACAACCCGAGTGCCTGTAACAGGAAACGAAACGATCCCGCTGTCGAGCGTGAATAGAATGCTGTCATCAAATGCAGGAGGTCCATCCAGTGTAGCCCTCAGCGTAAGCACAAGTCCGTCCTGCTCAAAGATTGTGTACGGCAAAGTAGGCGACGGGGTGAACTCCAGTCCAGCAACTGGGAAGTTGATACCAGTGAGTGTCCTGTCTTCCTTGCGGTAGGCGTTGTAGATTTCAACTTCCTGATCTATCTGAGACAGAATATTCCCAAAGTCCACCCGCTTGGGCACTGTGTGGACCTTTTCAAACCAGTCAAGCCCAAGTAGTGGCATGAACCAACCGGAATGAGACGAACCCCCAGAGGCAAAGGTGTTGCCGCCAGAAGAAACAGATCCTGCTCCGGGTGCAGTCGATAGTATCGATGGGCCTGGGTAACCTGGTTGCGGCGGTTCATGAATGTTCGTTAGAGTTAGGCCAACAGGCCTAACGCAATCGAACAGCTGGTCCCCAAATATCGATACCCTGATTCCTGAGAAAGTTGCCACGTTATGTCACTTTCTTGTAGGCGATGCCGTAGGATCCGCTCTGGTACCCAGCTGTGCCGTCGTATGGAATCAGCTTGCGGATCATTGGAAACGGAATCCAGGTGTCGCCCCCATAAGTTATTTCAACCCCTTCAACGAGATTGGTTATGTTGCATATCCGCACGTTGGGCACGTAGCCCAGAAGGTAGGCGTGGTCAGGGGTTGGGCTTGTGTCGATATACCAGAGCGGTATTGGAGCGAACGGTATGAAAGCCTGGGCACCGCTTATCTGGCGATGCGAGTATTGGCTGTATGGGCCTCCGCGAACACCACCGAGAACGATTGCACGCGCAATGCTGTTGCCGTCGTTTCCACGAGCTGCGGTTGGATCTCCTATACACCCCCACTTACCACCAGAAGCCTGGTTGGGCATGCTCTCAAGATGGACATACCCCATGATGGTAGACGTGCTGCAATGAGCGTCCCAGAGACACATCCTAGTGTTGGAGTAGGCTGTCTGCTGACTTATTGTTGCGTATGGGTAATGCCCTACAGCGTATTCCCCACCAGTGAAGTCGTTGAACTTGGTGATCTTTCCAAAGCTGAAGTGTCGAAACACACCAGCGTCTTGCTCTACCACGATATGGATGTAGTCTTCTGCACCGGCCCCATTTTCGAAAAAGTGATATGCCGTGTATGACTGTTCAAGGAGCCAGACCTTGTGTCCAACAGCAGAGGATATTGCACCTGTTTCGGCGCAAAGGTTTCCTGAATCGTCGGTGTGGGAACCAACCCCTGTGCCAGTTGAGATAAACCCAAGAGACTGGAAGATTCCTATCCACGAAGCGTTATCCCAGTGGAAGTGGACATAGATTGACCCTTTGTGGAGAGAAAGCTTGTCGTTGGATGTGTCAAAGTTATCAACAGTCCACCCGTTAGCCGCAGCAAAGGTCTGCAGCTTGTCCATAAGATCCTCCTGTGAGGATGCTGTTCCGGTCTGATAGGCCATAGGTTATTCTTTCTTGATGCAGAAATAATCCCAGTTATTGGTATTGTTCGCAGCACTGAAAATCAAATACCGGTCAGTGCCAATCACGAATTCATCTTCAGGAACAATCGATGTCCCGGCCTTGCTAAACCAGAACACGCCAGCCAGTTCTCCAGGGAATTGCTCTGAAGGACTCGTAAGCATCACCAAGCAAGGAAAGAATGGAGTTGCGTTGCTGGATCCTGGAGTCGGCCTGAGCTCATAATTCGGAGTTGAGTTATCAGGTTTCTTGAACTGGTTCCACTCAAACGCTCCAAGATTCGAGATGTTGTCTGCAGTTGGGGTGGTGTTGGGAGGGGAGTAGGCCATGTCCCCAGTCGGAGAAACGTTATTCACTTCCTGAGCGGTCATGGCAGTGGTTGCAACTCCAGAATTCTCTCTGGCGTTGTAAACGTCATACCAATAACCATCGGTCATCCTGAACATCATCGATGCTCCAGACGTTGTCGGACTTGTTGCCGTGGCTTTTGCCCTGGGGTCAATAATTGACGTGTGGCAGGCTCGTGTGGAATTGAACCGAGTGTTTTTCTGAGAACAGCTTCCTGCGATACACAACGGATACACGGCTTCAGTGGTGGTGGAGAACGTGTCAAGAAAGCCCAGGTAGAACGATTCGTAGGTACCAGCAACCTTCGCCACACCCAGTATTCTCCGACCGCTATGGGTTATCCAGAAAGTGATCGAAGCGTTGTCCAGCAGCACAAACGCACCGCCCTCGGTTAGGGTGTTCCCGTCGTCATACCGTCCATGAGATATTCCAGGCTGGTTGTTCCACGTGAGGCCCGAGTCGAAGCCGGTGAATCCAGCCAACTCCCAGTTGTATGCCGATACGCCAGCATCCTGGAAAGTTCGTATGCCGACATAGATATTGTCGGACCCAGATCCGTCACCCCGGAGAATAACCTCGGTTTCGGTGGATACCGTATTACGCTCGGCGGTCCACTCGGCGGTCTGCATCGTGAGGTCCATCGTCGCACCAGACCCAGAACCACCCGTGACAGAATTTCCAGTCAGCGTCGGATCTGCGGTGTATGCGCCAGACTGCTCAACCTTAATTCCGTTGATAACACCGGATGACACCGAAGTCACTCGAAGGGTTGCAGCGTGCGTGCTTGTCCCCCCAGCAACTGTGAGGATGTCATCTACAGCATATCCAGTCCCACCCGCATTGACTGCGACAGTAGCGACCTGATCTGAGGTTACAATCTGAACCAGCTGGGCCAGCAGATTCTTGTAGTCGGTAGCAGTTCCTTTAACGAAAGCCATAACGTTATGCGATGTTGAGTCTTTGTTTAACCACTTCAGGATTCCTAGCAAGTGAGTTGAGAATAACTTGGTCCCCTTCCCGACTGTCCATTGCAGAAGGGATCTCGCTCGGATCCTGAACATTTATAACCTGAACATTAACCTGAGAAGGCTGCATGGCAGGTGCACGCAACCCCTCATTCGGAACAATGTTCCCACGACCTGGGGGCACAAACATCTCAGGCCCACGCTCACCAACAAGGAAAGCCTGGTTTGGGTTGACTGCACCACCCTCAGCCCTCGCCCCTCCAAATGCCGAGCTGAGCACAGTGCCTAGGGGGTTGCCGCCTCCACCTATCGCACCGAGCAGTGAGGCCAGTGCCTGCTTGGCAAGGAGACGAGTCAGGTCAGCAAGTATGCTGTCAACCAGTGAGCTGAAGTTGAACTGTCCAGTCTTCACGAACTCAACCAGAGAATCCTCTGCGGTGTGGAATGCATTGGTGAGAGTTTGCTCAGCTGCAGCACTCACATCGAGGATCTCAGCCTTGATCTTCTGGAATCCCCTCTTGAACCCGTCTGCAACAGTTGTCCCATACTCCAACGAGTGGGCACTCAGCTTAGCCATTGCAAGATTGTATTGCTGGAGAGTTATCATCCCTTCCTCATACAGCTTGTTGAGCTCGCTCTGCTGCATGCGGATAGCATCCTGGGGACCTCGAATTTCATCCAGTAGCTGGGATCGAATTGCAGCCTGTTGATTGGCCTGAACGAGAGCCGCAACGTGTTCACGTTCCGATTCCGTCAACTGCCTCTTTATCTGGTTTTCAAGCTTGAAGATCTCAGCCTGCTTCTCCCTCTCAAGCGTGTTAAGGCTAAGCAGAACATTCTCACGCTCAAGGTCCTTAATTGTATCCTGAAGCTGTCTGTCTCCCTGACCAGGTGCTTTACGCTCGCCGGCAAAATTCAGGCTGTCAAACCCATCCTGCTGTTGCTGCGCAGCAGCTGCCTGACCGGCTACCCGAGCTGCGGCAATCTTGTCAGCCTCAGCGAACAAGTTATCCACCCCAGCCTCAAGCACCTTCGTATTGAACCCCTCCATGAATGCTGCGCCAACATCCTGCCCACCCTGAGCCGCCTGGGCCTCAAGTCTCCCAACGTTGATGTCCGGTATCTCTATCCCGGGAAGATTGTTGAGAAGATCGACAATCGAGTTGACTGCTTCCTCTACTATGACCACTGCAAAATTCAAAGCCTCAAGAAATATCTCCTGGAAGAACGCAGGTAGGTTGCTGAACACAGCCTTGATCGCCTTGAATGCTCCAATGTAAACCCCAATGAACCTGTCGACAAAGTATGCATTCAGCTTCAGCAGGTCTTTGAACGACAGCTGGAATTCACCAAAGAAATTCTGGACAACTCCAAGCAATGGTCCAAACGCAGCCTGGAAGTAATCAACAAACGCTGACAGTGCAGATCCTATTATGTTGAACGCTGCAACGCCAACGTCAGCCAAAGTGGTGATCCCGTCTGTAGTTGCGCTGATCTTGTCACTAAAGGTCGCAAGGAATGCGACAGCAGAAGTCAGAGCTACGATAATTGCTGTAACTGGGTTGGCAAGCAGTGCGACACGCAGTGCCTTCAAACCCGCAATCGCTCTTCCAATCGCCACCTGCGCAAATTGAACACCAAGCACCAGCGACAATGCGCCAAACGCACGAGCAACAATGTCAATGTTACTAGCTAGGCCCAGGAGGGTGGAGGAGATCAGTTCCGTTGCACCAATAGACTTATTGACCTGGCCGATAAATTGAATGATGGAATTCTGCAGCACCCCAAACGACTGGCCGATGGTCGGCACCGTCTTTGCGAATCGATCGTTCAGCGACTGGGCTGAATCTGCGAAAGCTGAGAGGATGATGTCTGCGGTAATCTGCCCCTCCTCACCCATCTTTCGCAGCTCACCCCTGGTAACACCCAGACCCTTTGCAATCACGTCAGCAACGGCAGGTAGCTGCTCCAGGACAGACCTGAGCTCGTCTCCTCGAAGTGCACCCGAGGCAAGACCCTGGGACAGCTGGATCAGCCCAGCCTGGGCCTCCTGGGCACTTGCCCCGGAAAGGATCACAGCCTGGTTCAAGGATTTCGTAAAGGCCAATGTCTGGGCCTGACTAATCCCCAGCTCTTTGGTTGCGAGTGCTGTCCTGGCGTAAACCTCAGCAGTGGCCTGGAAATTCTGCCTTGTGGCCTGAGCAATCTTAAAGAGCTCCTCGTTCACAGCCACAAGCTGCGACGTTGATTCAGTAACTGTCCCGAGCCTATTCTGAATCAGCGTAAAGGTGTCGGCCATCTCAACAAGTTTGCGAGCAATGGCCACACCACCAAGAGCCAGAAGAGCACGCTTAAGAAGATCAACACTGCTGCTGCTCTTCTGCGCACTTGACCCAATCCCTTCGAGACTCCGTTGGACAGTTTTCGTCCCTTTCTCAGAAACAATAATTTCGATACGCTCGGTGGTCATAGCTTTATCTTCAACGCTGTGTTGACAGCGTTCTTGACTGCCATCTGGACAAAGTTGGCCGGTGCCTGCTGGCTATGTCCCTCGTTGAGCCTGCTGATATACACAAGGTTGTTCTGGATGTAAATGTCCTGGTCATTGCGCCTCCCAGCTAATGCGGCTAAAGCCTGGTCGGTTGCAGCCGAAGCATTGGCCACCTCACCAACACCAAGCGCACTACCAGCCTTGTAAGGCTGGATCGTTTCATTTACGGGTGAGTTCACACTGACCAGCCAGTTAGACCGGGCACGACCTGTATCGACTGGGGTGGCAAAGACAACATTCTGATCAGCGATGAAGGCAACCTTACGCACAAACTTGTTGACCTCTCCAGAAAGCTTCTTGGAGAGACGATTCATCCGGTTATCTAAGTCACTTAAATTTGCCACTCAGTTTCCTCGCTGCTGGACTCGAACTTTCCTTGGACGATTTCTTGTCGTGGTGTTCTAGGAAAGCTTTATCCATTTGTCGAACGAAGAAATATAACCTGTCTTCCTGGTCCTCGTCAAACCCAAACGTGCTGGCATACTCTCGAATATGCAGCCAGCTTATGGGGCTCATAGCCATCCCGATTTGCCTACACGTGTTTAGGTCGAAGAAAGCACCATAATACAGTTCAAGCCCAAGCATCAGCTCAGGCTTGTTCTGTATCTTTTGTGGCAGTGCGATGTTACGAGCCTCGCACTGCTTTATTATCTGCTCTTCCTGCTCGGGTGCCATCTCGAGCAGATACTGAAGACACCCTACGAGTTTCCCGCCTCTTCCTTGAGCTGGGCTTCCCGAAACAGCTCAACTTCGCTGGCCTGGTTCTGGATATCCCGAAACAGCTCGGGTAGATCGGTCAGAAGTTTGAGAACGTTTTCACGATTGAAAGTCATCAGGTTGCCGTCTTTGTCACAAACACCTTCCCACCCCTTCACAACCGTGTCGGCGAACACTTCAAGCAACCC
>Ga0099849_1000729_pt1 | contig 15221 bp, 19 predicted proteins | sample CB_VirMetaG_4_FD_78177 | JGI IMG/M metagenome (GOLD analysis project Ga0099849, IMG submission 78177) | Freshwater to marine saline gradient viral communities from Chesapeake Bay - CB_1508_1M Viral MetaG | ecosystem: Environmental > Aquatic > Marine > Coastal | place: USA: Chesapeake Bay... | reverse complement strand
TTATTGCTTGATTGATAATTTGATCTAAATTTGTCCTTTAATTGTTGCGCTTGTGCTTCATTTATATCACCCTCCTCTGACATTAAAACACCTCTAGCCATTTGATTTTGTAAATATTTTACACCTGTTATTGATGCTTCATTATTAGTGCTCATTGCTCTGAATCCAGCTTTTAAAGGTGATTGCCCATATAAATGTGATCCAGTTCCATCATAATAAGGTTGAAAATCTTTTATATGGCAAACGCAATGTGCTGGTAATTCTGTATGCCCATTGTATTCAATTCTATATCCTTTTACTGGCTCTAATATTCCGCCACTAACAACTTCCATGATTTGTGAGGGCATTACATAAAGCTCTTGGTACTTTCCTGTATTATCTCCTGTTTCTGGTGCTATACCATAAATATATCTGTTGCCAGTTAATTTACCAAAAGCAACTAATTCTGAAATCCATGACGCATAACTTTGTGCTGGATTAGGCCGATCTAATAATTCATGCAGTTCTGTGTCATTTAATTCAACTAAAGCACTTTTCCTCAACATGTTTGCCTTTTGCATTGAAGTGGCATCAATTAAACCACTAGTCATTGCCTTGTATCTCTTTAAATCATTTTCATTAACTTTCTCATAAACGCAAATAGGTACCGAGGATGCTGCTTTAGTAATTAAATTTACAATTGAATATACAGTTGCATTTTTTCTATACCCCTCATTAATATAATTATCATCATTTTCAGGATTCCATACAACGCTACTCCCTAGAAAATTGTATATTGCTCTGTTATATTCCTCTGCTGTTTGTTTAGTATTTTTTACAATTAGGTTTTTGAACCTCTCAAAGAATGATGCCATCTATAAAATTTTTTGTAAAAATACAAAATTTAAATTCTTTTTTTTAAACAACAAAAAAATCATTTCTGTATTTATATTTAGAATAAACGCAATAACGCAAGGAATCCATCAAGTGATTCATTTTATCGACTGGTTTATTAATTATTGTACCATCCTTTAATTCTTCCCATAAATAGCTCATTTGTTCTTTTTTAAAGTTTTTAGATTCATTAGAAACTATTATTTCAAATTCTTTTAATAAGCTAATACCAGCATTTACAGATCCTTGTCCTTTTATTGATGGTTTGGCCCAGACATTCATTTGTCTAAGTTCTTCAATTGATTTAGGTTCTGCACTATCACAAAAAGTTAATTTTTCATTTAAATTATTTTCTTTTAAAAATTCTGCAAGATCTCTGTTTGTCATTCCTTTTTTATATAACCATTCATGAACATAAAGTTTGTCACCAACTCTAGCCACCTCACAAATAGCTGCAACGTCTTGACTATATCCAAAGTCAATGCCAATTATAGTGTCATCAAATTCTGGGAAATCTTCTTTAGGTATATATTGCCAATTAGTAAATATTTGTCTAGAAGAAAAAACTGCTCTTTGTCCCTCACCATAAACACGCCAATAATCTGGATCACGCTCTCTAATTCTTTCAATCTCTGAAACTAATTCTTTAGGTAAAAATTTATTGTCTTTATAAGTAGAAAAAAAAGTTTCTGCATCATCTCTTTCCATTAAGTCATAAATCCAATGTATCGGATCACTTGGGTTAAAATCAATGATGATTTCTTTTCTTGTTCTCATTGCTAATTGGCGGTAATCCTCAAATAATAATTCATTACCCTCATTTAACCAAAGTATGTCTCTTGCAGATCCTCTAATTTTTTGAGCATCATCAGCACTAAAAAACTCTAAAGTATGCCCATTAAATTCAAAAACATTTTCAGATTTATTATGTATGCCTTTCCAATATATACCCAAGTTTTTAGATATATGTAAAAAATCTCTTATTACAGATCTTTTTAAAGCTGGTAAAGTTTTTCTGACTATTGAAATAGTTATAGGATCATTTGCTATTGTCATTAAATACAAACAATATTGTTGTAAACTCCATGATTTACCAGATCTTGTTCCGCCTTGAAATATTTTTAACCTTGAATCAGAATTAACTGCTTCATAAAATTGTTTGTTGCAATATTCTTTTATTCTTTGTCTTTTGCCGGTGTCCATTCAATTAATTTGCTGCCAATGTCAGAATCATGTTGAATTTCTTGTCTTTCAACATATCCCCTTTTTTTGCCTAATGTTTTTAAAAGAAATATTGTAGCTGTTGTGTTTCCCTCTTGTATTTGTTTATGCAATTGACTTTCAGCAAAATCAAGAGTAACATTTTTTAAATCATCACATGCTTTTTTATATTCCTCATCTTCATTGTACCACCTATAATGCGTTGTTCTATCAATACCCACATTTTTACAAGCAGTTGTAATAACACCTAAAGATTTTTCCAATGCTTTAATCATTGCTTCTTTTTTAGGTGTTGCATTTTGTTGTTTTTCCATTTGACAAAAATATAAAAAAAAAGAGGGAAACCCTAAACTGTGACTCACTGTAGGCGGGTAACCCTCTCTAAATGCCCAAGTTAGTGTAACTTTATTGCAATGCATTGCAGTTTCCTATTTCTTGAGCATAATTAAAACTAAAATTAATAGTAAATGTAATTTGGCATTTCTGGTTCAATTTCTTTTTTATGTATTTTATATAAAATGTCTAAAACATTTGACCACTTTTCTTCTAGAAATATATTGCCATCATTTGTAGCTATATTATAAAGCAAAGATCCAAGTTTATTGATTGCTTCATCTAAAGAATCAAAAGTTTCATCTGTTTCTTCCATTTCAAAATTAATTTGGTAATTTTCTCTGTATTGAACATTAAAAGCAGTAACATTTGCAATGTAACCATACCAAATAGCTCTTGCTAAAACATCTGCTGGTGATTCAAATTGTGATCTTTCTTCTGCAATTTTCAATCCTTTAACAGTAGATAAAATTTTATCATTTGATGTTAAAGTGTTTGTTATTTTTGAAATTTCCTTTTCTGATAATAATAATACTGACATAATAGTTTTTTTTGTTTGATTAATATAGTATAAATATAAAAAGAATATTTTAAATAAAAAAATATTTTTAAAAAAAAAAGAAATTTTTTATTAGAGCGATAGGGTAGAATCGAACTCCTCTTTTTAACTGGATGTTAAATGTGCAACCATTACACTTCTATCGCATTTTTAGGATATGGTTTTTTTAATTTTATACACATTTCTTTTAAATCTTTTGTTAAAGGATATATGTATTTTCTTTTACCTTTTGTTATATATTTTTCTGCATTGACATCTATGTATTTTCTAACACTTTCTAAATTTTGTTTTACACCTTTACCATATATAGTTTTATTATGTACTTTTTTTCCTTTAATTAAATAGCCAGATACAGTTCCTTTATTATATTCACCCTCATATATCCAATTTGTTGCTTGATATATTATTCCTGTATGATTTTGATCTATATCAGCATAACTAATTATAATTTTACATAAAGGTAATTTTTTTTTTATCAATTTTAAACTTAATGATAATGCTTTGCTAGTACTTTCTTGTTTACCATTTAATGCCATTCTAACTAATTCTATTGCTTGACCTTGTTTAAGTTTATATGGTTTTGCTAGATTATTATTGGCACCTGTTCCATATAAAATAACTCCACACCAATCATTAGATTTGTTAAAGACAGAAAAACCGAACACATTAACAGGTATACTTTTAGCATAATGAAATTTTAAACAAGCATATTTAATTGCTTTATATGATGCTTTTTCTAATCTCATAATTCACCTGCACTAACTGAATAATATGCTTTGTCATATTTATCTAATATTTTTGATATATATATTTCTGCATTTTCTAAATCATTTTTATTTTTAAAAGTAATTTTCATAGTAGGAGGTTTGTTGTTGTCATCAGCTGTCAATTCTTCAAAATCAGGTTCCTCAATATGATCATCTACTTGCCAAAGTTCTAAACCCCAATCTTTTAATTCTTGTGTGTCCCATCCATTAGCAAGTATGTCCCAATCCCATTCACCAAAACCAACATTATCTTTGATAATAAATTCTTGTTTTTTTTCTTCAGACCAATCTTTTACTTGATTTACTGGCACTTTTGTAACACCAGCTTTTTTAAGTGCTTTTAATCTCATGTTACCACCTAAAACCATAAAATTTTCATCTATAACTAAAGGCCTAACATTAATCATTTCTGGAAATTGTTTTATAGATTTTACCAGTTTTTTAAATTTTGAATCTGTGATATATCTTGGATTCTGTGGATTTTCCTGAATTTTATTTATGTCAATTTTTTTCATGATTCCTGTTATTATACAAATATAAATATAATTGCCATATTTTTTTATTTGCTTCTAGTTGATTATTATATATTTTCGGTGATGTTATTAATTTGCCATTATGATTTATTTCTATAAAACATGATTTTTTACCTTTTATTGGCTTTATATAAATCTTAATATTATTTTCAAAACACCAGGATTGTTCTTTTAAACAAACATTCACCTTTCATTATTTTCTTTTAATAGAGCAAATCCTAAATATAAATAATTTATTGCATCAGCATATCTGCTTTCAATTGGTTCAGCTTGATGCATTCCTGGATTATGGGCATGTGATAATATAGCTTGAATGTGTTTGTTAAAAAACACACCCCATACTTCCATAGGTTGTAATCCTAATTGTTCTGCTGTTTTCTTAAAATTAGCCAATACATCTTTATTTTTATTAGTGTATTCTGGTTGTTTTTCTGACATTATTTTTGATGCAAACTTGTTTAACATTTTTTTTACAATAATTAATTCACTTTGTGTCATAATATTAATTTTAAAAAGGAATATCACTATCCTTGATTATTTCAAATTTTTTGTCTGATTCTTTAACAATTTTATAAATTCCACCATTTTTAAAATCTGGTGCTATTTCAAATGACCCTAACTGACCATTTTCTTTTCTTTTTACTTTTTCAATATATATATTTACAGAATCCGATCCATATGATGTTTTTTGACCAATATTTCTGTAAACTATTAAACCATTATATGCTTTATTAAAAAAATCTGCACTACCAGAAATATCATAAAGAGTAGGTTTTTTATATTGTCCGCCCTCTGATTCTATTTTTCTAGGATGTGCTACTAAAAATAAATGTGTTTTAGTTTGTTGGCAAAATTGTGTTAATTGGCTTAATGTTTTACCAATATAACTGTGATCCCTTTGTGCTGAATGATCTAACATATTCCAAGGGTCTATTACACAAACATTAATACCTTTTTGTAATACTAATTGTTTAAATGCTTCAAGTATTGATTTTAAAGTTAAATTTTCTAGATCTATTTTAATCCAATAAAAGTGATCTTCAATAAAATCTTTAACATCATTAAGATCTTCATTATTACAATTTTTGCCTTTTAATTTATTAGCAATTCTTTTAATGTGGCCCTCATATGGAAAACTTTCAGGACTAAACATTGCACATCTAAAATCATGTTTTACAGCAATATTACAAAGAACTTGATCAAGCACATCTGATTTACCAGAATTAGGAATTCCACTTACAACTGACCATTCACCAAAACTCATTTTAAAATATTCATCACTACCATCAAGACCGATTGAAAAATTTTCAACTCCATTTTCATTATAATTTAAAACACTTTGCCAAAGATTATTAATATTTATAACTTCCTCAATAGGAAAGTTTTTTGCATCTTTTATTTTATTTCTTAAAAATTCTGCACCTTTTTTTACTAATATTTCATTAGCATCTTTATATTCGTCAAAATCTACATACTTACATCTATATGTACCCAATCTTCTAGCTAATTCATTTCTCAATGCTAAACCAGCTTCATCATTATCTGTACATAAAATAATTTCTTTCTTGTCTTTGAAATATTTATAACAATTATCTAGATATTCTAGTTTTTGATTTCCTTTACTTGCGCCATTAGGTACTGAAACAACACTATATAAACCAGCTTCATGCAAACTTAATGCATCAATTTCACCCTCAACTATATAACAATGCTCTATATTTTTTATATTGTTTAAACCATAAAATATTAATTCTGCACCAGAAACCATAAAAAAGTTTTTAGATGCATCTCTGTATTTTACATTAATCAATTTATCATCCCTATAATAATTAAAATTTATACAAGATCTTTTTCTTTGTACTTGTGGAACATATTTGGTAGATTGTGTAATATTATAATGTTGTAATGTAGATTCACTTATGCCTCTATTTTCAAACCAAACTAATATGTTAAGTGATAAATCTATATCTGTTTTTACAGGTAAAATATATTCTGCTTTTTTCTTAAATTTTACTGATCCACTCCAACCACAATGATGACAATTATAAAGACCTTCATCAATATTTACTGCTAAACATGGATCTTTTTTATTTTTTCTTGTTGTTGAACATTTAGGGCAAGTTGTTTTTGTTTTACCTGTTTTCTTTTTTAATCTAATCCCTAAATTATATAATTCTTCGTTGTTGTCCATAATTTTTTTTAAATATAAAAAAATATTTTAAATATTTAAATCTTTAATTGATAATAATTTGATTTTTTCTAAAACATAAGCACTAACTCTTGTCATTCTTATATTGTTTTTGTTAAATATCATTTTATTTGTAGCAAAACCTTCAAATCTATATTTAGGATATTTACAACTGAATAAAACAAAAAGATCACAATTTGATTTTGCATATTCTGGGATCATTAAAGGGTTGTTTGGATTCCTATTTACTTTAACATCTATTGTATAACCTTTCCAAATTGCATCATATAAATCAGTGCCTTTCACTTTGCTAGTGTTTTTTATTTCAAAATCTGGGAATATGTTCATTTCTCTACAAAAAATAAATTCAGCACCAAAACCAGCAACATTTAATTCAACTGAACTTTTTTCTGCAACTGTTCTGTGTCCATTCCATTTAGTGTTTTCTTTGTTTTTTTGTCTTGCTTCTGCAACTTTTTCTACAATAAACCTTTCAGTTATATTTAAATAAAATATTTCACCTTTATGCATTTTTTTTCCAATTTAATATTTCTTTAATTTCATAATCAGTTAAAACTTGTTTTAAATTAAAATTGTTTAATACACCATTTTGTGTAACAGCAACTAAAACTTCTTTACCATTTTCTACATGTATAGCATAATTTTTAATGCCTTTAATTTTATAATAAGATTTAGGTTTATTAGCTGATTTGTATATCTGTAAAAATCTGTATAAGTATTTAATGCCATTTTTGTCTTTATTTCTTAATTTCAATAATGTCAAAAAATGTTCATTCCAAAAACTGTCTCTTCTTATATGTTTAACTACTAAATAAAGATCAGATAATTTAATTTTTTCAATTCTTTCTATTTTATCTAAACAATCTATCCATTTATCTTTTTGATTTTTTGATTTTGGTTGAAAATTTGTAGGAAACAATTCTACAAAATGTGGGTAAATTTTAGTTTCAATTTTTTTATAACTAATATTACTTTCTATATAAGTATTATTATTTATATTAGTATTACTTTGTGGTTGATTTTCTAACTCTAGGTTTTCTGTCATAAGGTTTTCTGACTTTAGAGGATTGTCATGTAATATATAATTAATGCCTTTTATTTTGCCATTTTCATAAACCCTTTTTCTTACTAAATACCCTTTATCAATCAATTCATTTAATTTAGATCTAATTGCAGATTTATTTTCTTTAAAATGACCAATAATAAACTCAATATTTATTTTTTGTTTACTATCATGACTAAATAACCAAGCATAAAGACCAGTTGCGCCAACTGATATGCCTTTATCTCGAAGTATGTAATTAGGTATTATAGTAAATTTATCAAACCTTTCTGGTTTGATTATTACATTGTATTTCATATATATAATTATAGTTCTTCTACTAATCCCATCATTTTATCACAAAAAATTCTTAATTCTTTGTAAACATAATAGAATTGTTGGTATGTAATTTTCTCATCCTCATGTAAATGCCACAATAAATCTATCAAAATATTAAATTCATTTTCTGTTGCTTCACCAATATATTTGTAATCATAAATAAAATTTTCTGTTGAAGATTGTGTCCATCTTACTTTTTGATCAACCTCTGCAAAATATATTGATTTACTTTTACTCATCTTTAAAATAACTGTCTATTAAATTAATAATTTGATCAAAATCATTTGACCATGTAGCTTTCCAATTTAATTTATTTAAATCATCTATCCATTTTTTTTGACTTTCCGTTGGCTTATTATAACCAACTTTTAACTCAATTGCAAGTCCATTATATTTTTTATTTGGATTAAAAATCATTATATCTGGAATGCCTGGCTTTGCACCTAAATATTTCATTTTATATCTTTCAAATGGAGATCTTTTACCTTCATTTGAAATATGACTAAAAACTGCATAAGGATATGTAAATGCAATATAACGCATTACATTGCTTTGTAATTTATCTTCTTTTCCTAAATACTTTTTAAATGGGTTAGTCATAAAATTTATTTGTAAATTTAAAAAAATTTATTCAATTTCTGCCAATCTTATTATTGTTTGTTCTAAATCTAACACTTTTGCCTTTAATAAATCATTTTCTATTAATAAAACATTATAAGAAACAACTATTTCCTTTAAAGATTTATTTGAATAATTATAATTAGATAAATTTAATTTATGCAATATTTCATTGTATTGTTCTTTACATTCATTATTGAATTTAATCATATAAGGCAATTGATTTAATGAATATAAAACAGTAGCATGATTTTTATCTAAACTATTGGCTATTTGTAAAAGCGTATTATTACCAAATTCTCTGCAAAGATAATAATAACAAGCCCTAGCAAAAACGTAATTAAACTTCCTTGTTTTGTTAGAAATGTCTATTTTAAAATATGATTCAATTAATTCTCTGTATTTTTTCATTTTATTTGATTAAATAAGATCCATCATTTGCCATATAATCTGAATGATATAGTTTAATCTTGTTATTTATTTTATATTCAAACCAGTCGTTAAATGCTTGTTTGTACATTTTTCTGCCATATTCAATTAAATCATTATCTAAAGTATAAACTACAACTGTAAATGGATGATTTACTTCACATGCAATAAATTTAAATTCTTTTACGCCTAACATATCCATATAAAATGCAGCTTGTAATGAATAATAAAATTTTCTTACATCATTTCTAAATGATTTTGGAGATGCGCTTTGCGTTGTTTTTACATCTGAAATAAACCCAGATACATGATTAACAACATCTGGCCTAACTCTTACTGGTAAACCATTATATTTTAAATAATGAGATAATTCCTTTTCACCTTTACAATATTCAACTGCTAATTTGTTTTTTTTAAAATTTTCAACTATTTTTTTTATTCTAAAGTGATCATAATGTGATAAACATATTCGTCCATCACTTTTTTCTTCTGCTTCTTTTTTTAACAACTTGCCCTCTTTAGTTCGAAGATCTTTAATTTCTGGCATTGGGTAATATGTATCATAAAATATTTCTGATTCTAGTAATGCAGTGTGTACTGCTGTGCCAAAAGCCATTGATGGCGTTTCATTCCATTTTTTATTAATAAAATGATAAACACTGTTCTTTGCGATTTCTTTTAATCCACTTGCAGAAATAGAATCATGTGAATGATAATGTTCATTGCTATCATTAACGATTTTAATATTATTGTCCATAGATAATTAATTTAAGATCTGAATCATTATAACACTCTTGATTTGGAAAATTTAAGTGTCTGTTTATAATATTTGCGCTAGTGTTTTTATTTTCTTGATCTTTATAAATCATTATAAATGCCGTAAATAATCCTATATTGAAAGCAAAAAATGATAAAAAAGTCATTTTAATAATTTTGTTAATTTTTAATTTCATAATGTTATATTAAATAAAAAAAGGCAGTTTTTCAACTGCCCTCTTTTCAATGTTACTGCTTAAAAAGGTAAATCTGTACCTGATGCCGTATCTGGTTGTGCAGCTGGATTGTCTTTTTTATATGGATCTGATATTGATAATGATAGAAATTGATTTCCATTTTTATCTTGTTTAATCCATCCAGCTACTTCTTTATCAGTACCATCTTGTAATTTGACAGACCCTTTGTAATCTGGTTGTCCATCCTTTTCTTTGTACTGATTTTTAAAAATTGAGCCATTTCCTGGCTTGTGTTCATAATTTGCCATAATTTATAATTTATATTGATTTGAATTATTATTTCCTTGATTATTTATTGCATTAGTCATCTCTTCTGCTGAAGCAATAGCAGTGTCAATTCCGATACCTAAATAACCTAAAGCCCTACCTAATGCTGAAGTAAACCCATTTTCTAGAAATGAAGTTTTATTTATATATGATGAATCCCTATACTCTTGAGCATGTGCAGAGGAAATTACATTGTTTTTATCATCTAAAATAATGACTTTAAAAACACCCTCTTTTTCATTTAACTCGGCAAGTTCTTCAACTATTCTCCAACCTTTAAATATTGCTTGTTTTCTAAAATATATTAGGCGTTCATTTACCGTAATATATTGTTTGCCTTTTATTGATACTGATTTCATAAATTAAATTTTTTAAATTAAACGATTTACTGATTCAAAACCCACTTCTTTTAAAATTTGAATTTCATCTACTGTAAATTTACCTGGGTTATCTAACCTTGATGCCAAAGTAGGCATCGTACATTTTAAAATCTCACAAACTGTATATCTTTTCATACCTAGTTTTTTAAGATCCTCATCAAAATAATATTTAAACATAGTAATAAATTTAGGGGCTAAAATATAAATAAATTTTAAAATAAAAAAATTTTTTACAAAAAAAAGGGGGGTAATCGAAGAAATGACACCCCCCTAGCAGCAAACAGGAAAAGAAAATTTTTACTCTGATGTAACTCTAAATTTGCAACTTAAATCATCATCAGAATTAGGCATGTGTGCAATAATACTTGCTTCTGCTGATTTTACTTTATACTCTAATCCATCTAAATAACATGATTCTGGATCTTGATTGTTTGTAAAATCAAACCAAATCCTATTGTGCATAGACAATGGAATTTTAATTTCATTTCTAAATGTTCCCTCGTATCTAACTTGAAAAATTCTGTTATCATTCATAATATTTTGCAAATTATTTTTAAATACAGTGTTGCCATTTGCATCTCTTGTTCTATATGAATAAGGTTCTATTATACCAGGGTTTCCTGTTGCAAAATAATAAGTTCCATCAATGTTTTTTTCATCACTATAAACATTAGTTGCAGACGTTCTTTCAACAAATTCTATATAATTGTTTGGTATATTTCTGTTGTTATCTGGTTCAGAGCTTACACCAGATGGCTTAAAATATCTACCGATAACGCCAACATTGTCAAAATAAATATCTTCAACAGCAGTGCCAGAATAAACACAATTATAAATTTGTATGCCTATTTGTTCATTAGTTAAACCAGTTGGAAAATTCTCACCAGTAATATTTATGCTTATTTCTTGCCAGTTATTAAATATTTCAATAGTTCTTGTTATTGTGGTATCTGTTGTTGTCCATTCAGCATTTACGTCATCCCAATAATAAAAGTTAGGTGGCGCACTGACTACAACTTTAAATTGAACATCTAAACTCACTAAACTATTTGCATTTTTATCTATAAACACACTAAATCTTGCACTTACGCCAGTCATCCATCTTTTCCAACTCTGTGCAGTTTGACCGACATAATCTGAATTAAACATTAATGTTTCACCAGTATTTGGTGCATTAACTAGTTTTATTGCTTTTCTACCTTGCTGTGTAAAATCATCTGTTGTTAAACTTGCATAAGAAGTTGTAATCCAACCATAACTGCCATACTCAAAACCAACATTTCTTGTAAAATGATAAACCCCATTTTGGCTTGTTTTAAACGTATATCTCGCTTTATTTAATGGTTGTATATATTCTCTAATTAAATCACCGCCAATGTTTTTAAATTGATCAGGAACAACCCTTAATCCATCCAAATCACTACTTGATTGATAAATACCATCAGAATTATAAATATCAGTTTGAATTTCTTCAGATTTATTTGTATCTAAATGCGAAGTAATATCAGATCTAATACCACTAACAGTACCACCGCCATTATGTGTGTCAAAAATATCTTCTTTTACATCTCTTGCAAAAATGTTTGATGCTTCTACAATATACCATTTGCCAAAACTTTGAAATATTCTACAATTATATTGCCTTAATATTGATTCAAGTTGTTTTTTACAAGTAGGTATGTCATATTTACTAATTAATTCATTTCTGCCAGCAGTGATCAATATATCATCCATTATTTTTTTTCTTCTAGGATAAGTTGGCGTTAATATCCCTGGGCTTTTCATTTGATCAGCTTGAACATATATGTCTAATCCAAGATCCAAATTATCTAAAATATCACCAATTCTTTCTCTGTTTGGAATTCCTATTGCTTCATTAAATGGTGATGAATATATTGGTGCTAAAAAATTATCTAAAGTTCCAAGTCCATCATAAGCCCTTAAACTAAATCCAAATGGAGTAGATTTATATTGTTCTTTAAATCGATCAACAACAAGCCAACCAATCCAATAAGTTTGATAATTATTATACATGTCTTTGTAAGACACTTTTACTTGATACTCTCTTTCATCAAACTCATAGAAATTGTCGTAAGTAACATCATCTGTTTCAAATAAATTTAAAGTACAAACTGATCCAATAATTGATGATTTATAAATATCATCTTTTGCATTCCATTTTATAACAACTGGTTCTGATTGACCAACCATTGCATTGACTGATCCGGTATAACCATCTTTTAATATTTCAACTTTGCTTGCATAAGTTAAAACATTACTAAATTCTAATCTATATTTTACGCCGTATGCCATTAAATTATTCTATCTCTTGTTGTATTTGCTCTCTCTAAAGCAACAACTAAATCCTGTCCCCTTAATGTAAATGACCCACCAACTTGTACTTTATTTCCACCAGTATTAGCCATCATACCTTGTAATTTATCTAATGGTGCCACTACCTCTGGATTTCTAGAAGCCCCTGGATATTCTCCAAAAAGACCAAGCGTTGGTGTGCTTACAATACCTCCTTTTGCAAACTTTGGAATTTTTTTAAATGCACCACCAACTGCTGCAGTTGCACCAGCTATTAATGATGGTAATACAAAGGCAGCTAGAGGTCCAGATCCACTTGCCGTTTTTGATGCACTTTCAACAGCAAAACCCATAGATGCAGCTAAATTTGCAGCAATAGATTTTAAAACTGTTTGAACTAATGTACCAAGAAATGAATCTAATGCAGCACTACCTGTATTTAATGCTTCAGATATACTTTGACCCATTGCACCAAATACTGTCATTATTCCCTCACCAGCAATCATTTGAGCATCAGTAAACTCTTTTGTTTTTTCTTTTGTTTCTTCTACTGCTGTGCCATATGTTTTTATAGCTTCTGTAAGATTTAAATACCCAGCGCCTATTTTTAAAAATGAATCATTTTCAACTGCCGGTGCACTTGCAGTAGCATCTGAATCACCACCGCTTAATCCTACACCTTGAGTAACTCCTGACATAAAATTTTGGAATGTACTTTTTACAGAATCCGCTGCATTAGACAAACCATTATTCATGCCCTCTACAGTTGCATATTCCATTTTATCCGTTAAAGCATCTGTAAAAGATGATGAAAAATCTTCTGCTATATCTTTACCAGCTTGATCTGTTATTTTAACTGCATTATCAAAACCTTCTTCTAAAATATCACCAAAAGAACCTTTTATGCCCTTTTCGGAAAATTCTTTTATTAGTTTCCACATTGTAGAAAAACCATTAGCTACTTGGTCAATTTGTGCTTTTACTCTTGTAAATACAGATCTAAATGCAACGCCAACTAATCCAATTGCAACCCTCAACGGTGCTGATGAATTATAAAGATCTACAAATCTATTTTGCAAACCAACAACAACTGGCGCAACTTCTGACCAATTCTTATATATTATGTATGCAACACCAGCCAATGCTGCAGCTATTAAACCAACTGGTGATAATAAAGCGCCAACAATAGTGGTTAATGTACCAAATAAAGTTAAAAGCGTTGGCAATGCAATTGTTAAAACACCTACGCCAGCAATAATTTTTTGTGTTGCAGAATCTAGGTTATTGAATTTATTAAAAAGATTAGTAATAAAACCAGTTAAATCTTGAATCAAAGGTAATAAAGTGGTAAGTAAAACACTGCCCATTTGTGCAAATGATTCTCTTGCTGTATTCAATGATTTTTTTAATTTAAATGATGCACTCTGCGATGTTATATCAAATGCTTTTTGCGTATCACCTAAAGTATTATTCATTTTATTAAATATCTGAGCAGCAGTATCTGCACCAGAACCAGTTAAATCTAAAACACCACGCAATGCTCTAACATTAGGAAATATTTTTGCTGCAGCATCAGCATTACCATCAATCCCTTTTTTTAAAGAATCAAGAACAGAAAGTAAACCCTCATCTTTTATTTGACTTCTTAAACCTTGTGCACTTAGTCCCATTTCTGCAAATGCTTCAGTTTGTGCTGGTGTTGTTTTTAACAATGCAGAAAGAATTGCATTTAATTGTGTTGCAGCTTGTGCTGCCGGTGTACCAGTTCTAGACATTGCAGCCATTGCTGCACCAACATCTTTAAACTCTAAACCGACTGCAGAGGCAGTAGGTAAAACTTGTCCCATAACGCCAGCTAACTCGCTAGATTCCAGTTTACCCTCTCTAACTGCTGCAGTTAAAACATTTGTTGCTTGTTCGGCTGTAAGGCCAACATCTGCATAAGCATTCATGGCTGATGTTGCCAAATCAGCTACATCTTTAGTTTCACCAAGACCTGCTGCACTGGCTTTTAATGACATTTCTAGTGCATTCATTGCTGCCTCACCTTTAAGACCAGCAGATGTTATAAAAAACAGTGCATCTGCAGCTTCTGAACTTGATATACCAGTTTGTTTAGCCATGTTTCTTACTTGGCCCTCAAATTCATCTACTTGATCACCAGAAAGCCCTACAAGTGCCTTAATTTTAGTCATTGACTTATCAAAGTCAGCACCCATTTTAATAGCTGCACCGCCACCTATTGCCATAGGTATGGCTAAACGTTGTAAACTTGCGCCAACATTAGCAACCGATTTTCCAAATGTTTTTACTCTTGCACTTGCT
>Ga0099849_1000727_pt1 | contig 15236 bp, 19 predicted proteins | sample CB_VirMetaG_4_FD_78177 | JGI IMG/M metagenome (GOLD analysis project Ga0099849, IMG submission 78177) | Freshwater to marine saline gradient viral communities from Chesapeake Bay - CB_1508_1M Viral MetaG | ecosystem: Environmental > Aquatic > Marine > Coastal | place: USA: Chesapeake Bay... | reverse complement strand
TCAGAAAGAGTGCGTCCACTGCGTTTGCAGCATTGACTTGACCTAGACGTGATACATTGAAATCTGTCATAAGTTTATTCTTTCTATTATTTAGGGATTATTATTTTTGTTTTTGGTGTCCATCACTTGGTTTGCTTATCAAGATTATCCTCGCAAGGGTCTCTGCTACTATAAGTAACTGACAAAGTCTTATATTTCCTTAGCTTCAGGGAGGTTATCTAAGTCCTCTCCTGCAGGTTCAGGAACAACACCTGCATTAACGTCACCTTTGTGCCGTCTTATTAATTCAGGTTTTGATTTATCATAGAAACCTGATCCGTCTCCTAGAACTCGTTCTTGGGTCTTGGGAGCAGTTTCATTTGATAGGTTTAAAATGTATGGTAGGCTGTCTTCTTTAAACTTTCGGATATATTCATCCAAGTTGTCTTTTTTCTCCTGACTAAAGTTCTTTATAGAACCTTCGTCTCCATCTACGTATTGATATCCTGTACGTCCACCGTTCCACATAGCTAGAAAATGAGACAACTTAGGATCAACTCCTCTGCCTCTGAGATACTTATCAAAGGCATAGTAGAGTTTCTTAGCCATATCGTGAGACTTTTCAGGGTCTCTAGCGTCTTCGTGAGTATAGTTAGTGCCTGCTAATAGATTAGCTTCTTTAACCATTACTGCGTGCATCTGATACGGTCCGAAAGCATCTCCCCCATCACCATCAGGAACATCATCACGATGGCTAGATTCCTGCCATCTTAATGCGTCTAAGAAGGTGTTTACATCAATTTTAGAGGGGAGAGACATTGCTATTTGACTGTAGAAGATCCAAAGTAAAAAGATACAATACTTAATATTGCTGTCCTTATTTCAGGGAGAATAACGTAACCATGTAATGTTTCATACGTGGTGCCTGTAAATAGACCAAACCATTTACTGTACTCACTTTGAACAGTTACACCGTCGCCACTATGAGCTAATAAGAACGGAGCAACAATAACACCGAACAGTACTGTAACAACAATTAAGCGTCTAATCCAAGCACCACCTGCACCACCACGTTTATCGGCTGCATCATCACTCTCAGTAGAGGCTTTTTGTTTTTTGATTAGATTGTCTACGTTTGCTTGTTGAGCTGATACCATAGTACCAATCAACTTGAAGATGAAGCCACTTGCTCCACCTCCCAACATTGCTATTAATTCTGTGCTCATTTTATAATACGTTTGAAATGGCTATTCTTTGTTCTACTTGTTTTCTGTAAGCAGGGTCTTGTGAATAGCGTTTATCTGACATAGCCTCTCTTACTTGGGCTACACTATTGAAAGGAACAACACCACTACCTTGGGCTTGTCCTTGCATTAAATTGGGTGCTTTACCTGATGATTGGAAACGAGAGAAGAGTCCTTGTACTGCAAGTTTAGCAGCATCAACACTTCCTGATTCTACAACTTCATCATAAGCATTCTGTTCAGCCTCAGAAAGGTTTTCTGAAGCCCATTCGATCATCGCTTTGTAACTTTCTTCACCACCGATTGAATCTTGGATTGCAATTGACTCAGTTGAGATTGCACTTTCTTGACCTGCGATGTAAGTATCAACCATATCTTTCGTGATACCGACTTTGGCAAGTTCACCATACGTGTCTTCAGAGAGTTCGCCTTTTTCAGCATACTCGTCACTTGCACTAGAGATAGCACTCGATTGAGGAGAGTTTTCACTTGATTCTTCAGTTTGGTTACTAGTTTCTTCATTTTGTCCTAATTTAGTTGAAAGTTCATCGTAAGCTTTTTGTAAGTCTTGAGGAGACTCAAACTTTTCGTTAAGCCAATCAGGACGATCTGTTGTAGGCTGTTCGCCATTATTCTCAGCAGCTGCATCTTGCATTGCTGATTGCTGTTCAAGAGTGATGTTTCCACCTTCTCCTGCAGTAGGTTCATTAATTTCTACTTTATCCATATTTATTACTCGCTAGTTTGTTGTTCTTGTGCTGATATTTTTTGTGCTGTATCAGCATTTTTGCTTATTGCATTGATACCTGATGGTCCAAGCTGTTGAAGCATTTGCATCTGTTGTGCTTGCTGTTGTTCCATCTGTAACTGTTCTTGAGACTTCATTAATCCTGAAGTCTTGATACCAAGAGCAGTAGCACGACGTTTAAAGTACTCTCCTACATTTAGGAAACTACCAACGGCTTCTGCTCCGACTACTTGAGCTGCTCCTGCTAGGAACAGATCGAGTTTCTGTAAGTCATTTCCACGTCCAAGAGCTTCGATTCCTGTAACAACAACAGGTTGTACAAGGTCTTCAGGAAGCTTTGGAAGTTTCTTTTGCTTATTCAAAATAACCATCAGACGCTTGATCATAGGAAGTTGCATTTCTGATGATAGTAAACTGTAGAGACCTCCTAGAGCACTCTCAAGTTCTTGAGAAAGCATTCTAATTTCTTCTGCAGTGACACGTTCAGCGTTACGTACTTGTGCACTTGTGATTAAGAATGAGTGTGCTAATCGTTCTTTGATCTGATTAATAGTCTCTTGGGCAACTCTAAAGTCGTTAAATTTGTTTAACTGAAGTACAGAGACATCTGCCTGACTTCCTTGAACAATACCACCATTAGGAGCTTCTGCTAGAGTACGTGGTCTTGTTGTTCCATTAGGATTAACCATAAACAACACTTTAGCTGCAGCTGCACTACCTTCGACGATAGCTTTGGTGAGAGCTTCAAGACTTTGAAGGTCACCCAAGTATTCCTCAACGTAACCACGTCCGTAATCTTCTCCGTCAATACGAGAGAATCTTAGAGGAATAAAAGGAGATTCATCTAAATTAAAATAGCCTTCTGAATCAGGTACACGTGAACCATTGATATCTTGGAATACGTGCCACTTATCACCTTCTAGGCAACAAGCAGTATAAAGAGAACAAGTTTCATCTTTACCTTTTTGTACACCTATTTGTTCTTTGATGACATCAGGTAAAGCAGCATAAGCAATATCTTCCTTTGTGGCGATGTATAAAACATTACCCATAGGATCACGTTTTACTATAAAGCGATCTAAGTGAAATACACGTAGTCCACCGTCTTCAGGCATATATAAAAGTACATTACCTGTGATTATAAGGTGTTTAAGAGCCTCGTGAAGACCTACTCTGTAAGCTTCTTTGGCTACTTCGTCCATGATGCTTTCTTCTATAGCCTGTAGACTAGTTTCCATCTCTGAGAGCACTTCTTGAGGTGCTCCTTCTTCTTTGAGCTTCTGCTCGTCAACTTTTAGTCTGAAAAAAGGGGCGTTGGGGGGAAGGAGAGCGAGTAAGAGTTTTGATGCGAGATTATTAGTTCCTCTTGCCCCAACACCTTGGAAAGGAGTTTCTAAACGACTATGTGATCCAAAGCCGTCTTGAGGCATAATGTAGGGTATAGTCAATTTTGAACAATCTCTAGCACGATCCAAGTAATTCCAACGATTACCTTCACATTCGGTGTAGAGAGATTCTGCTGTTTTGTAGTGCATATTATTATTCGTTAGATTCCATATTTAATTCGGTAACAACCTGAGATTCTTCTTCAGCTGTTAAAGTAGTATAATCTGTGACCTCTAAAGCCCATTCTTCATCTAAGGTGTAAAATGGTGCAGTCAGGGTTCTTATGACATTCACGCTAGGGTCTTGCCAATAAGGTAAGTTCTGTGCTTGTCCTTCTTGATCAGCTCTTTGGTTAGCTTCTTCTTTGGTTTGATATGTTAAAAACTTCATTAGTAATCTAAAGCCATTCTAGTTTGTAGTTCTGTCTTTTCCTCAGGTGTTAAAATCTTATTAAACAACATAGCACCTTTCATTATGAATCTATTCTCGCCTAATAGGATATTCCCTGAGTCTATATCATTTCCTATATCAGTTGACTGAAAATCGACTTCTTGTGTTCCATTAATAAACAAATTCATATCTGTTAGATTAGTGCTTGGATTTGGAACTCTAGCTATTTCTGCTATGTACGTTTTAAGGGTACTATGGTCAAAAGTAGTGTGTTCTTTTAAGACAAACTCGTTATCGTTATCTCTTACTGAAACAGCTATATCGTCTGAATACATAGCGGATTTAATAGTCATCGCCTTGTGTTTAGCGTTGTAAGCATAAGACGGTGTGTAAGTGTCTCTTAGAGCAAAGAGTGTTCTACCACTAGCAGGTAAACCATAAAGTGTGTTATCTTTCTTTCTAGCACCAATAATAATGGTTGTATCATTTGCTGTAGTATTATCTTCAAAAGCAGCTTTTATTTTAGTGGTTGCTGTAGTATTAATTAAATTTGAGTATTGAAAATACCCACTCTGATCGAATCTTATAGTGTTCTCACTAGACTCGTAGTTTGGACTAGCTCCTGCACTTGTGTTATATATGTCTAAGTCAGAGTCTCCTCTTTGCTCATATAACTTAACTACCTTAGTAGCAGCTGTGCTCGCACCGTTTAACCAAGTGTTGTAAGTTGAACCGTCTACTAGCTCTGCTGCAGTAAAGTCTCTTTCAGCAGTAGTTGCACCTGAGTTATTAAATCTTGCAACATTACCACCATTACCAACATAATCTACAAGACCATATACAGCAAAGGCAGAGTCGAAGATAGTCTTAGACACAGGTATTTGTGCTTGCACCTGCGTAGACACAAGTGGACTTACTTGAGCTAAGATATTGTTCATTTATAGAGCGTTAAGCTGAACGAAGATTGATGTTGTTCCGTCACCACCACTTAGAGTAGCTTTTATGGAATCTGATCCACTTACGAATTTAAATCCACCTGCTGCAGTTAAAGCACCGTCAGCAAGGTCAACATAAACCGAACCTACTTTTTGTGATAAGGTAACAGTACCACCACCGAATGTACCACTGCACATTAGAGTTCCTTCCATAGGACCCCAATCAAGTGTAAGCGTCTGATTGCTTGTTGTAAGCGTGTCACTTGCACTTATTTGACCTGTATTATCGTTGCCGATAGCGTAGGTGATTGCAGTTGTTGTTCCGTCGGAGTTGTTACGAACGCCTGTTATATTTCTTCTAGCCATTATGAGTAAATATTCATGCCTGTGCCTCTGCTTGCAATGTTAGTTCCAACTTTCTTTGCAGTTTCACGTTTGATAGTTAAATTACTTAACCCTTTATTTTTCTTCTTTTTCACTCCTGTGTCACTTCGATCAACTTTATTAGCTGTTTGAGTTGGAGGAGGTGGAGGTGCAGGAGGAATAGGAGGATCAGGTATGTCAGGAGATGAGCACATAATTATTCTTCTTTATTTATTATTGTTTCGTTTTGTTCATTATATTTAGAGATCAGAAAGTTAACTACTGACCTCTGTCCGTAATGAAACATAAGAGATTTGTACTCCATATTTTCGCCAAAATCCTTCATAGGAAAGCCTTTATTTAAAGCCTCTACTATTTCTTTAGGAATACTTGGAAAATTTGAAGTGTTTTTAGTTATCATATTTATTCCTTCCTATCCCTAAATCATCAAGGGATTCAGGCAGTTTTCCTTGGTCAATCCACTCCTTTGTCTGTATTAGACACATTGCATTCCATATAACAGCACCACCGTGATCTTCTGCTTGATCATTCTCAATGAACTGCCATAGGTGACGGTACATAGCATCAACATAACGGCTCAGAGGTATTCCTTTTTGCCAATTGTCTCTGCCATACTTCGTAGCTCCTTCTTCGAACCTCTTAGAGGCTCTCCGAAGTGCTGCGATAGGTAGCAATGATGGAAGTCCTTTTCCACTCATTGCATCTCTTACTGCTCCTGTATCAAAGTTTGAACGTTCTCCTGAGTCAGGAAGTGTTGATTGATTTTTCATAAACTCAAATTCTAACTGTTCCATAATTTTATTTTCTTGGTTTTCTCGTTGTAATCACCGTGACGTAGTATGTACGCCATACGTGCATTTAAAAGAGCTTCTGACTCAGTACTGCCTTTTGATGTAAAAGCATCAACAACAGTATCCCAAGTGGCTCCGTGTTTATCTAGGTATTTAGTTGCAGTGACCATACCGAAACCTTTTAAACCTGAGTATCCGTCTGTAGGATCTCCTGCTAGAGTTTGGCAGAGGTGTGCAAAGTCAGCTTCATCCTTTGTGATTTCGTGAAACTGTTTGCGAGTGAAGTCATAGAACTTACAAGGTATAGTCTTGAAGTCTTTATCACCACTAACAGCAACATAAGGATTGTTTGGTTTTGAAGCCATAATACCAATAACATCATCAGCCTCAAGTTGATCTATCGTATGAGAACTCCATTCGTGGGACATCCATTTGATAAGAGAACTGAGACCTAGAGGTTTACGTTTAGTCTTTCTATTAGACTTATATAAAGGATTGAGCTCTTTTCTAAAGTTGGATTTAGAAGAGAAGGCGAGTTCAACTGAATCACAGTTAGACTCGTCCATCAATTCCTCGATGTGGCGAATAGCTTCTGATTGCATCTTACTAGGTTCAGAGTGCAACGTCCAATATTCGTCATTCCACATTATTTCGTTTTCAGCGAGAAAGGATGCTCTGAAAGCAACCATATCGCCATCTATTAAAGCTATGCTCATAGTGTTGTTTTGAATTTAAGGATTTTAGTTATATCGTGTTTCAGTTGAGTTATTTGACGAGACTTATCATCGCACTGCTTTGACAGCTCTCGTATTTGGTTTTCTTTTTCTTGGATTTTAACGTGTATACCGTACATAATATATTCTTTAAGATTGTGTTCATCCACTAGTGGGTCTCCTTCCAATTGTTACCGACTTTATATTCACCATCTAACTCACAGCGAAAGTCCAAAGTCTTCCCTGCTTGTTTGATAGCATCTACGAAACACTGACCAAGCTCATCAGCGTGTTCAGGAGAACAACTGAATTGAACTTCATCGTGTATGTTGCCGTGGAGCTTGTAAGGTTTCTTAGCACTGTCCACGAACTCTATAAGAGCCTGTTTCATTATGACGGCTCCTGCTGACTGTAGTAAGACGTTGAGAGCACTGTGCTTTGATCTACAAGGTAGCTTTCTACCATCTAGTCCTGTTAGATATCCTTTGTTATCTACAGTGTCTTCTACGTCACTTAGAAGTCTTTTAAACGCAGGTATAGCATCAAAGAAGTTTTGACGTAGTCTTCTTCCGTGTGCCATAGAACCACCTGCAATAGCTCCAAGCTTTGCATCACCTGCTCCATAGATTAGAGCGTATCCAAAAGTCTTAGCTTGATCTCTAGTCTCTAGTCCTGCTGCTTGTTGATTAGCAGTATGAACATCACCTTCTAGAACAATCTTAGCGTACTCTCCGTTGTCGTAGTGAGCTAGATAAGAAGCTAAGCATCTAAGTTCTAATCCACTAGCATCACAACCAACAAGCACACTACCTTTTGGTGCAGTGAAAAGCTCTCTACATTCGTTTCCTAGGATACTTCTAACGGAAGGAACTTGAGCTAGGTTAGGACGGTTATGTGTACATCTTCCTGATACTGCTCCGTTGGTGTTTACTTGTCCGTGAATGACACCATTCTTAACAAGCTTTAACCAAGCGTTAGCACCTTCAGCAAGTTGTCCAAGTCTTTTTGTCAGGAGTAAATACTCTAGTAGCTTGTCAGCTTCAGGAGTACCTATTTCTTTGAGGACACCTTCATCAATCTTAGGACGCTTGCCGTCATAAGCAGCAGGCTTCCAACCTTTGTCCATTAATCTCTGAGCAATCTGATCACGAGATGCAGGATTGAATGGTATTGATTTTGTTTTACGTTCACCTCTGAAACATTCATTAGGTTTATATCCACTCTCCAACATTGATTTCTTTGTTGGGAATTGATCACCGTTAGAATTTTGCCAATTAAAGCTTTTGGTTTCTATGATAGTAGGTGGGAAGACAGTTTGTAATTCTTCTTCCAAAGTAAGACGACGAACAACAAGGTCTCTTGCAAGCTCTGTAGCTTTTTCTTCATCAAAAGGAAAACCATCCCACTCTTGTTGTCTCATATACAGAGCAAAGTCGTGTTCAAGCTTTAGCATTTGTTGTGATGGATTTGATTCCATTAAATGCTTGTACAATTCAAATGTAACAAAGACATCTTGCTCACAGTACTGCTGCATTTCTTCTGAGTACTCTGACCAATCTGTACTTTCTCCAAAGTCTCCTTTGTGTGTACCAAGACGATAGCCCCAAGCTTTTAGACTGTGAGAACCAAATATCTTTTGCTCAAAGTTCTGACGTTTGAAATCATCGTTACGTAGATCAGGATAAATACAACGAGCCATTACCAAGGTATCTAAGAATCTTGGATGACTGAATTTGAATAGCTTGAATAAAGCAGGTAAATCAAAACCAATAATGTTGTGACCACAGATATAGTCAGCAGAGCCTAATAGATTTAGACCTTCTTCCATATTGCTGTCTACAAATGATCTCATAACATCTGTACGAGGATCATAGATAGATAGAACGTGACAACGCTCTAATCCTTCAAGAGTACTGAAGTCATCAATACCGTTTGTTTCTATATCAAAGAATAATATTTTAGAAGGGACGTTCGACATCATCATCTCCTTCCCAAGCGTGTTCGGACATACGTCCTGTGTTCTCATCATACTGTAGAGTACAAGCTACACCTGTAAGTCCACAGAAACGGTTTTTAAGAACTCTTATGTTTGTTCTATGTCTTTGATCTTCTGATTGTAGATTACGTTCTAATCCACAAACTGTATCGGATAACTGAGCAATAGATGCAGAGCCTCTGAGGTGAGCTAGAGAAGTTGCTGTTCCTTCTTCGTGACCTCTACCTTCAGGACGTTTTAAATGACTAACAAGAAGTAAGCCTACGTTAGTCTCCTGAACAAGCGATCTAAGTTTTGTCATAAGACGGTCAATAGTCTTTCTCTCATCACCGTCCATATCACTGACAACGATACTCAAGTGATCGAGAACAATGTAATCAACTTCTAGAGCTTTGATCATATAACGAACGTGGCTGAGAAGATGATCAGCATCAAGAGAACCAAAGTGATCATACAAATAGAATTTACCTGACCCTACAGTTTTACCGTAAGCTTCTTTGTATTTCTCATCAGGACTAAATGGTTCTAGGTGTATTTGTTTACCAAGCTCTAATCCGATGATGCTGTTTGCTGTTCGTTCTATAGATTCCTCAAGAGCAATCATACCAATCTTCTTGTCGGTAGTTGTGAGAATATGCTGAACGATTTGCTTACAGACTTGAGACTTACCGACACCACTTCCTGCACAGAACGTAGCGATTTCAGATTTACGTAAACCTTTTGTAAGACTGTTAAGTCCTTCGAAAGGGTAGGGAATAGTATCGTAAGATTTAAAAGTAGTTAAACGTTCTAGAATCTCTGAGCCATCAATGATTGAGTCAGGTCTAAAAGGTTTAGCATCAAAACAAGCAAGAACAACTTCTTTACCACGACCTTCAAGATGCATTTCATTTGGATCTTTTAAAGGTAGTTTAGCTACACGAGTTTTACCAAGTGGTAATAAGTGTGCTACTTGTTCGACTGCTCGTTGTCCTTGTTCGTCGTTATCAAACATCAATACGATATGACCGAACTTGTCGAGCCAATTCATATGACGTTGGAAGACTGCTTTAGCTGATTGAGCTCCTGTAGGGAGACTTACTACAGCCCATTTGTTTGCTTGTAGTTGTGAAACCGTAAGACAATCGATCTCACCTTCTGTAATACAAAGATGATGCCCACCATTAGGAAACAGATGCTGACCAAAAAAAGTCGTGGGAGCACCATTACAAGAGAAGGATTTATCCTCATACCGAAACTTCTGAGCAGTGATATGCCCTTCGCTGTTTTTATAATTAGCAATGTGAACAGGTTTGCCGTTAACCTTGCCGACTCGATAGTCGTAGCGTTTACAAGTATCTTTATTGATTTTCCTAGCAGGGAGATCCATAATCTCACCTTGGACGAAAGAAGTGTTATTGGGTTTTGATTGAACATAAGTCATATTTTGTTGGTTATTATTTGATTTGTTAAATTCACTGCAAGCGAAGCAATACGTACTGCCGTCATCGTTAATAGATAGAGCGTCAGACGAACCACAATCGTCACAGGGTTGATGTGTTTTTATGAAAGCCATTCTAGTGGAATCCGTTGGTGAGCCCAAAGGTAGTTGTGTTTGTCACACCATTGAGCGTATGTTGTTTTAGATCGACTGTTAATTCGATTATAAGCGTTTTGAAAAACAAAACGGATATCAAGGGAAGGGTGCTCTTTACGGACAGCTAAATGTTTTGTCCGATCAGCACCATCCCAATATCCTTTTGCTTCGATGATGATACCATTGTCGAGAATAAAGTCAGGTGTATACTTTTTAGGTAAAGTATAATCTAACTTTAGTGTCTCGTAAGAGAAGGAGGCTCCTAACCGTTTAAGGTTAGCAGCAACTGTCTTCTCAAACTTACTCCGAAACTGTTTAGAAGCTTGGGGCAAAATCAGAATCTTCTTCTTTAGTAAACGCTGAGTCTAAACTTTCACTTACGAAACCACCGTCTTCAACTCCGAACATACTAGAGCCACCTGAAGAGTACTCTACGAGTTCGATAACCTGAACGGCTGATAACTGTAACGTGTAACCAAATCCAAGAGATGGATTGTACCACGTCCAAGGTTTGACAGCGATCTTACAGATAGAACCACTACCAATCTTTTCACTCATTGGTTTGGCTTGGCTGTCGAATAAAGCAATAGAGAAAGTCATAGGACCTTTAACGGTATCTTTCTTTGCTGCTTGTTTTGCATAGATTTCAAAATCACCTTCGTCAGTGATACGACAAGGTGATGAAGTAGCACGTTTAAGCTTCTTACCTGTTTCAGCACATTTGGCTTGGTACTGAGCTTCTACGTATTCTTTAACTTTACCTTCGAAAGCTTTGAAGTCTTCTTCAGTAAGGTGTAGTTTGATGGAGTACATCCCATTAGCATCGAACTTATAGTTAGGTTCGTTAACTTGTGGGTATACGGCTTTTCCTTTCGGACTTGTTATATTTTGCATTGTTATTTCCTTTTGTTGGTTATTATGAGAAGAAATAAACACTATGCATAACGTCCTTCGGATCTAAGTTTCCATAACTTGGAACTTCAGGTAGTTCTACATTAGCGTCTTTTTCTATTTGAGATTTAAAAATTTCTAGCTGATCTTCTTTGAATGTTTCATAGAACACACTTCGTAACGCTTCACCAAAGAATTGGCACTTGTTGGAATGGGTTCCGTATGAATCGTGAATCATTGAGAAGTCGTATATTTGATGATGTTGGTGAGCTCTTATAACTGAAAGATGTAGCATTGCTCCGTCAAGCGAATGAACGAAATTCGGTGCAATCCCCTGACGCTGAAGACGAGGTGACACCGTGTCAAGCTCATTTTCAAAATAAATATGAACTCCCTGTCCGTAAATCTTAGACGACACTTTGGCAGCACGTGTATTTTTATAAGACTGACAGACAGGGAATCCACTAGGAGAGACCCAATTCAGGTCTTTCCCATGGGAGGAAACTTCTTTAGCTACTTGATGCATCCACGACATACACTGTTTTGGTTTGTCTAGAACTTCGTTAATTGACTGCCAAACAAGTTTAGCTAGATAACCAACAACAACATAATGTTCATCGTGATCGAATGGGTTAGGAATTTTCCTAGATCGTAGTTTATCCTGAAACCACTCGTCAGTGTAAGCTCTACAACTGTAGTAAGTAGCTCCGTAGAAAAAAGTCATTACAGCTCGTTTTGTTGTCTTTCGATCAATACCAAAATCAAGCCACGTCTTTGCAATGTGATTTCCGTTTGCTATGTCTTGTGAGAGGTGCCATATAACTTGATTAGCAACAACACCGTAGATATCAGCAGGAAGTTTGTTAGGAGTGACGTTTGTTGTTTGTGCTCCGTACTCATCACGCATCAGCAATGAAAGTATCTGTAAGCCGTTATTAGAGGCATCCATAGCACAAGGCAGGTATGAGTCCAATTTACCGTACTTAGTCCATTTAGCCCACTCAAAGCACCACGCAAGGTAGCTCCAAGGTTTATCAGCTTCTGTCCACTCAAGATTCTCTGTAGGGTTCTCAGCGATTTTCTCAACCATCTCTGAGCTATTCTCAGAATGCTTGTAGCGATCCATCAAAGATACCTTGTCATTGCCCCAAACATTAGCTCCGTGAATACCAAGCCAAAAAGCATCAGTTTCATTTTTGATTTTTTCAGGGCGATTAAATTCTAGTAATCCACGACATACATCAGGTCCCTGAACACCAAGGAAAGCAGGGATATTATACAAGCGTCCTCTGAAGTCAGCTTGTGTTGGGTAGAAGAATCTATTGCCTTCTAGCTTCTTAGCTAAATACAGAATTTTAGCGATCAGTAATCTTCTAGACTTGGTAGATAAATTGTAGTCGTAGATACGTGCTGCTTGCTGTCTCCATCTTTTATTAGCATCAGCATTCTCTTTCATATCTAGGGGAATGGGAGGGAGAGGTTCGTCTTCTCGACTTGGCAGACCACCGACATTGACGTTGTTTTCCCAAGCCCATTCCATCGCTTGGAGAACATGGGAGTTTACTCTCCAAGGAGTTTGTTGAATTAAGTTAGTCGCATCCATTGGCTTTTCCAAGTTCACAGGAATGCGTCTGAGATAATCCATATTATTTGTTTTGATAAAAGGTAGTTTAGGTAGACTTGTATCAGTGGTAGCGTAACCACCATCCCATACATTTGTCCAATCCTTTGGAAGCTCTACAGTAGGCAACCAAAATGGTTCTAACATTTCTTTGTTGTTGTTGTAGTCTTCAATCCATTTAATTGTCTCAGCTGTAGCAGAAACATATCTAGTAGGTTTTCTGTTCTTTCTACCACCAAGATAAATGTATTCTATGATGCCTGTAGTGACTCTTAGAATCTCTATAAGATTTACACCTGTATTGAGTTTATCTCTGTGTGACCATTTCTGAAACTCAGGAGCGTCCTTCTTTTCTGTTTCGTGTTTCATAGAAGAACGTACGTGTCTTATTTGTTGTTTAAGACCTTTACGTTTCTGAGCACCTCTTAGAATACCACCTGCAACTTCACTGTTAGTTTCTTGTAAGAAGACACATCTGTTTTGATCTTCAATACGAGCACCAAGGAACAACGCACAAGAAGCTAAACTTCTTTTATGTGTAATACTGTCTATAACGGCTCTTATGGCTATGAAGGCTATAACCTTCGTATCCATATTTAAAAGCTCTTGTTGGTACCTTGCTAAGTTCTTATGAGTGAATCCCTGCACCCAATCATCTATTCCTTTTTTAAATTTAGGAATAAGACCACGCATTAAACGTTGTCCGTAATTTGTTTCTAATTCTGCTTCACGAGCTCTTGTCTTTTCAACACGATTACGATATCTTCCAACACCGATCTCGATCATTTCAGCATTTAGATCTGATTGATTTAATTTGTCTGCCATAAATTAATTGTCACCAATTTGTCATCTAGGTGAAGCGATGTTTTTGATGGGAACAGGATAAGCTATTTAAATCAAAGGCTTATATACTGCGAGTTTTGAAAAGGGTTATAATCGGGAGTTCGAATCTCTCCGCCCCGACCAACACTAACCCTTTGATTTTATTAAGTAATTTAAAGTGACAAAACACGAACATTGTCATTATTTTGTCACTTTTTGTCACCGTTTTCCGTAAATGGGCTACAGGTTCTGTTCTCTTCTTCGTCACTCTTTTGATTCTTGGTTGACGACGATTCTGTCCTGCAGCCTATCTATTTTGGCTTTTAGTTTTGCGATATCGTTATTCAATATCTCGTTTTGTTTTGTTAACGCATCACAAGCCTTGGTCATTGCATTAAGACCACGATTTAAGATGCGTTCCGTTTCTTTACTTAGATGTGGTTCGCTCATTAATTTGATATGATTTATTATTTAAAGCGAGTGAGGCAGTCATAAGGTCCTCAGGACGAGTTGTAGCGTACCGTAAGGTAGTTTCAATCTTCCTGTGTCCCATATACTTCTGTATAACCATTATACTCACTCCTGACGACACCAAGCGTGTAGCACAAGTGTGTCTTGTCAAATACATTATCCATTCAGGGTCATCAATCTGCAGCAACTCCCTGACTTTTCTCCAAACTTTAAATCTACGTTTCTGAGTAACAAGATCAAAAGGTTTGTCCTCAGAGTATTTAGTAGCGATATCAAGCATCTTATGAGTCATAGGATTACATCTATACAGATCGTTTTTAGTCTCCTCGATATCTACGACGTAACCTAGAGTTGGATCTTGTCTCATATGAGTAGCTTTGTTGAAGTTCTGAACTTCTGAAGATCGCATACCTGACTCAAGACTGAAATCAAAGAAGTCTAAAAATATTTGATTATCTATACCTTCAATCAACGGCTTCTCTCTTCCTAAGATTTCTCTAATTGCTCCAATTTCCCAATCATTAAACACTCTTGGTTTACCGTGTTTAAGTTTTTTACGCTCGATATGTGGAGCGTCTTTGTGGATACCTCTCAACTTCGCCCAAGTGAACGTTTTTGAGATGATATTAAGTTTGTTGTTGATGGTAGCATCAGCATTGCCTTTTTCTTGTAACCAATCAATAAAGTCATCAATAGCTGATGTTGTTACATCACACAGTAAAGTGTCACGAGGAAAGAAACTATTAATCTCTCGCATCTTCTGACTGTTGCCATATGCACTGTCTGTGTTCTTCCAATATTTGTGGTAGGTTTTTTCCATAGCTTCTTCGAGAGTTATCATTGGTTCTTCGTTAACTAACTCGCCTATGTCTAAACCTAGTGCTTTTCTTCGTCTTAATTCATCTTCCCACATTTCTGCATCATATGAATTAGGAAAGGACTTTCTAAATCTAGTGCCCTTGATCATTATGTCGGCTTGGTATTGTTTGCCTTTTAATCGTATACTCATTGTGCTGTTTACTCCCAAATTTAGGATTTGTAATGTAATAATTGTTGGTTATAGCTCAATAACTTTCTGTGAAGAGATTAGAACCAATTGTCACCACTGTGAATCATTGTGAATCAGTTGTCAAGCTTGAAAAAAAGATTGGTTGCAATACGTGATAGTGGTGACAAAAGAAATACCTACCACATATAGAAAATGCCTTTTAACGACTCATAGAGAGTCACACAGAGTCAATTAATATTTTATACTCTCCCCTAAGGGATTTCAGTTTTTACTCTGTGTG
>Ga0099849_1000726_pt1 | contig 15239 bp, 11 predicted proteins | sample CB_VirMetaG_4_FD_78177 | JGI IMG/M metagenome (GOLD analysis project Ga0099849, IMG submission 78177) | Freshwater to marine saline gradient viral communities from Chesapeake Bay - CB_1508_1M Viral MetaG | ecosystem: Environmental > Aquatic > Marine > Coastal | place: USA: Chesapeake Bay... | reverse complement strand
TCCAACCTTATTCTAAGTTTCAAGCTCATGGCACAACACTAGATCCATCAGCCACAACGGGAACTGGAATTACTTTAACAACAAGCGCTGATTACTGGGATACAACTGGCTCTAAGACTGGCAGTAATTACCTTAGTTCTTTGCATGTTGGTGTAACGATTCGCTACGGTAAAAACGAGATTGTTATTACCAGCGTTCAGTCTGCAACTCAGGCTACGGGTAATGTTGTAGATGAACTATCTATTCGACTAGCTGTTTTAAATCCGTTTAGAACGATTGATGGCAGTACTACTGTGGAGGTAACTCAAATTGCTCACGGTTTCTCAGGTTCTGAAGCTATTACTATTAGTGGAGCTAGCGCTACTGGCGGTATTAATACTGGCAATCTAAACGGCGCTAACTGTTAGTGGTATTATAGATGAAAATACATTTACCTTTACTGCTGGTGGTGCAGCTTCTAGTGCAGAAGATGGCGGTGGTCAGGTAACAATAACTACACACGCTCCTAGTTTACAATGGGATGAGCAAGCCCTCTCAGCAAAGCGGGGATACCCTGCGGCTGTAGAGTTTCATCAGAACAGGCTAGTATTTGCTGGTACTATTGCAGAGCCAGATAATGTTTGGTTCAGCAAGATTGGCAGCTTCTTTAACTTCGATGTGGGTGATGCGGCTGATGATGATGCTATCTCTTTGGTTGCTGCAACGGGTGATGTAAACGAAATCCGATACTTAGTTTCCAACCGTGACTTGCAAATCTTCACAGCATCTAGCGAACTATATGTTCCTACTTACTTGAATCAAGCTATTACGCCAACAAACGTACAGATTAGAAAGCAGACACCATACGGCTCTGAGCATATTGAGCCTATGCCTGTTGATGGTGCTACGATCTTTGTGCAGCGTAACGGTAAGATTGTTCGGGAGTATTTGTTTACTGATACTGAAGAAGCTTATACCTCTACTGCTGTTTCTACGATTGCCTCTCATCTTATTAGCAGTCCTAAGTATATGGCTGTTGTTCACAGCGGCTTTGGTCTTCCTGATTCCTATGCAGCTATTACATCTGGCAATGGCGACTTGGTTCTGTTTTCATCTAACAGAGCAGAGAAGCGAGCGTCTTGGACTAGAGTAACTACAAATGGTGACTTTGGATCTGTAGTGGCTATTGAGGATAGGTTGTTTGCAAATGTCTATGACTCAGATGGCAAGCTGCAACTGTGTGAGTTCACTGGTGATGTAGGCTTAGATCTTTATCTTTATGGTGCTATCTCAAGCAATCTTGTTGATGTAAGCGCATTGTACTCAAGTGGTGACACGGTAGATGTAATTGTTACTGATGGTACCAATCTATCCCATCTTGGCAGCTTTACTGTAAATGCTGGTGATGACGTTGATCTTACAGCTTACGCTGGTCTTGGGTTTACTCATGCGTATGTAGGTGTAAAGTTTACTGCAAAGATAGTTACCAATCCGATTGATGCTTCTATGGGCAACGGCCCTGCGACTGGATCTATTCGCGGTATGACTAACATTGTACTCGATCTTAAGAGCGCACGCTCGCTGACAGTCAACGGGCATAAACTTGTGACTGAAACTGGGTTTACTGGAAAAAAAGAGTTCCGTCTCTTAGGTTACAGTCGTGATCCACAGATAACCATTGAACAAAACGATCCGTTATCATTGCAGATAAACGGTCTAGTAGCGGAGTTAATAGTATAATGCTTCAGTTAATTGCAGCGGGTATAGGTGCAGTTGGTCAGATAGCGGCTGGTCGAGCGCAGCAACAAGCATCTCAGCTAAACGCCTTTAACATTAAAACTGATAAGCAGTTAAATGAAGTGCAAGCAATGCAACAAGCTCGCGCTCGCAAAGAAGAATATGACTTAGCAACATCTGCAAATGTAGCTGCATTCTCTGCGGCTGGTCGTGACGTTGGTGCTGATAGAAGTGTTCAAGCATTCTTTGAGAAGCAAGAGGAGCTTGTGGGTCAGGATCTTGGCCGCATTGCAAGACAGCAAAGCATAGAGAGCATGAAGTCAGAGATGGCTGCTATGGCTGAGAGACGCCGTGGTAGGAATGCTTACACTGCTTCTCTGTTTAATGCAGCTGGTACTATCGGCCAAGGCATTTACCAATATCAAACTACAAGAGCATCAATCGCGCCACGCGGTGGTGGAGGGAGCAAGTAAATGGCTGTAATTAGAGAAAGAACCAGAGTCTTTAATCAGCCAGTCGGTGTTGTTAGAGCAGATGCGGGAAGCGCAGACATTGGACGTGCAGTAAGTAACGTTGCCGCTACGTTTCAACAGATTGCTTTTCGTGAAGCTGCTGAAGATGCTCAGAAGAAGGGCATAGAAATTGCCGAGGCTGTTGAGGAAAAGAAGCTAAGAACAATCAATCCAGAGACAGGAAAGCCAGAAGCATTCAAAGCCCCTAAAGGATTTGGTCGCATAGCATCTGCTGCTTATCAAAGCGTTATTGATAAGAGATACGAAGACTCGATTGGCACTGAACTTAGAGTTAAGGCTCAAGAGATTGCTCTGAAATACCAGTATGACCCTGAGTCATATGATGAAGTAATGAGCAACTACATTGGCCAGATGGCTAATGGTGCTGAAGGTAAGTACAAAACATTTGTAGAGACAACAGGCGCTAAGTTCTTAGCTCTTACAAAGCTAAACATCCAAGAGCGTGTTGCCTCAAGATCTAGGCAGAATGCCGCTAGTTCTATTCTTACTGGCATTAGCACAAGCCAAGATGATGCTTATAGTGTTGCTCGTGCTGGTGGCTTTATTGCTCGTGAAAACGAAGAGGTTAGTGAAGCTCAAGCAATACACGATAGAGAGTTTGCCAATGCTCAGAACGGTGTATCTTCTGCGCTCTTAAAAGTTGGCGCTGATCAGACTGCCTCACGGCAACTCAAGCAATCTATTGCGCTGGGCGCTGTTGAGTATCTTCTTTCTGGAACTGCAAACAAATCAGAGCGCAATGCGATTGATCTTGCTATACGAACTCGCGGTAATCAGATGTCAGGATTGCCAAAAGGTTTGCAAGAAAAAGTTAAAAGTCTTTTGGCTTATGTTGAGCCAGCAAACATAGAAGCGGTTCTTAGACATAGCTCGGTTGTATCTAGTGATTACAATGCTGTTGAGCAGGATCAAATTCAGCAAGCGTCAAATTTAGCAAAGCTAAGAGCAAGAGAGCTAGAGCTTACTTTACCTGATACTATTGATACCCTGCTTACTACATCTAGTCTTAATGCGTCTGATGCTTTTGCCTCAGATGAGACTTACTCGATACAAGCTGGCCTTAACTTAACAAATGATCTGTATACGAGTGTTCAGACTAAGTTAAATCAACGCTTCTTATCTGATGAAAGCTATAGCAGATCAGAAAGAGAAGGTGATCTAAGAGATGCTCGCCAGAACCTTCTTCGTCCTTACTTAATTCAAGCGGCTGCTGAAGGTAATGTAGAAGAGTTTCGGATTGCGTTGGTAAGCAATAATCCAGAAGACATGAGCAAGCTGTCATTAAAACAGCGCACATTTATTTCTGAAATTTACAACACTGACTTTTTTGATCCTAACGAAGACACTGGGTTTGCTAGAGAAGTTTTATCAGCAAACATTAATCAGATTAGACAGCAACGAGATAGAGAAGCATTACGCTTTGAGGTTGCTCAATCTGTAACAGAAGCTGCAACTGCTGCTGAGTCTAATGCGCTTCGTGATGAAGAGTTTAATTCTTTAGTTGCTAAGATTAGAGGTAGTATTGGGCCAAACGGCTTAACGGCAGATCAAGGTACATCTGAGTTAAACCGTCTAAATAAGTTCAGAGCCTTTGGTGAGGTTACAACCTTTGCTGCTCGCGCCAACTCTCGCAGCCTTAATAACCTTGCTGCATATGTAGACAGCCGAGGTAAACGTGAAGGTATGTCGCCTGATGTAGTTGCTGCTGGTAATCGGATCTTAGAAACCACAGATGACGTTGATGCTGTCGTTAGTAAGATTAATGGGCTTAGAGCAACAGTAGCTTCTGAAGAAGCGCAAATGAAAGATGCGATTGAGCTTCGCAATAATTCTATCCGTATTCTTGGTGGCGGTGGAAACGCTAACGATAAAGCTGACAGAGACATTGCTCAGGAAATGCTAGACAATGCTAGCATTGACTTGGCGCAGTTTAATCAGCTTCCTGATACACAACGGGCTGCTGCGCTTTCTATAATGAAAAGCGTTCCTCCACAGGGATTAATAGATAAGCTTGATCAGATTGGATCTGGCTTACAAGTTGCTAACGCAGAGCAATATTTAGATCTCTTTGCTGCTCTATCTAATGACCCAACTGAGACGGGTGTGTTTATTAGTAGATTTGGCAACGCAATTAGCCCAAAGGATGCCCAGCTTTTAACTGATATACATCAGATAAGATTAGCTACTGGCGGCAGTGTTAATGAGATTGCTACAACTTTGGTTGAAAGACAGTCAGACCCCAAGTCCAGAGTTAATATGGATGTGGTTTTAAATAAGATGACGCCAACCGCATACGCTTTGGATCAAGTAGATGATCCTATTATTGCTGAAGAATTAGCGTCTGTGGTTGAGTATATGGCGCTTACTGGAAAAAGTGCATCGCAGATTAACTCTGTGTTAAGTTCAACTGTTGATAGCAAGTATGCAAAGAGCCGCTTTATTGCTGATCCGCGCTTTCCTGCTGGCTCAATCAAGAGATCACGTTACTCTTTGGAGGCTGTATTTCCTGAGAAAGATGATCGGAATGCATTTGTTACTAGGGTAAATGAGCAACTTCCATCTGGTTATAGTCTTATTCCAAACCTAGATGCAGATGAGAAACGTGTAATGCTTGTGCCTGATGAAAGCACTGCTGGCTTGAATTACTTTGCTTACTTTGTAGATGAGGGCGAGGAACTACGCCCATTGATTATTGAGCAAGATGGTCAACCTATGTGGCCTACGTTTGACCGTAGTGACATTGCGGATCATATGGCTAATAAAGCAAGCCAGCTTGATGCTAAGCTAAAAAAACAAGAGGCTAGACAGCAAGAGATATTTGAAATGCAAGAGCCTGATTACATTGAGAAGAAATACGAAGAAATTAATAAAGGTCTCTTGGAATGAAAAATGGGCTAACAGCATTAAGAGAAATTGAAGCAGGGCAAGGAGTAAGACCTTTGCCTGATGTTTCTTTTATGAGGACTGTTGGCGCATCACTGGCCTATAAGTATGATCCATTACTAGACAGAGCTAAGGAAACGGCTCGCTTTCCTTCGTTGCCTCAAGATGGATATAGGGCAATAGATAATATTCCTGATGATATGAGGCAGTATGGCTCAACATTGCTTAGAGCTACAAATAAAGATCATATGGAATATCTGGTTCAAAACTTAAGAGACGGGCTAAAGACACGCCAAGATCTTTCTAGGTCAGGTATTATACCACAGTTTGCTGCGGAACTCTTTGATCCCATTAACTACATTGGTATTCCGTTTGCTCGTGCTGCAACCTTTGCTGGCGCTGCTGTTAGAGGTGGTGCGTCTACCGCTGCTGTCGTTGCTGGTCAGGAGGCCATTCGTTATCCACTTGATCCTTTAGCAACACCAGAAGAAGTCGGCTTAAACATTGGCGCTTCGTTTATTCTTGGCGGTGCCATTAGTGGCTTGGTTACAATCCCAATGCAAAGAAGGATTGCGGCCCAAAAGTCTGCTGAAGAAGAAATAGCTAATCTGCAAAAGCAGATTGAGCCAGTAGAAGGTGAGCCTATTGCTGAGATAGCACCCAGCTTGTTTACTGACTCATGGCTATACAAAGGAGTAACTACTCCTATGAAACGTATTCTTACTGATGACAGCATCCCGAACTCAGTTAAGTTGCGCACACTCAAAATAGCTAATGACTCTGGCATACTGCTTGCAGCAAACAAACAAGGTCAGAAGGTAGGTAACTCAGTCTTTCAGAACTCTAAGCTGCTCGAAGGCGAATGGGTGAAGACATACGATGACATGATGTTGATTTGGGGTGAGAGCACTGGCAAAGGTGTGGTCAATCCTTTGGACTATACATTCAAGCGCAAAGACTTTGAAACATGGCTTGAGGGCGTAGACTCAAAAACAATGCGTGGCGTTGAAGCTGCTGATGATTTTGAAGCTCAGGCGATGAACAAGCTCAATACTTTTTACAAGACTTGGGAGACTCGTCTTAGCGAACAGGGCTTGATTGGATCTAAGGCACACTACGAGAAGTTTATAACAGGTCGTGAGAGGCGCATAGAGGGCGCACAGAAACGCTTAGAGACTGCTCGCAACATAGACTACCGTATGAAGCTAGAGGCTCAGGTGCGGCGCTATAGCGATGAGGTAGATGAGGCTCGTGCCATCTTAGATGATATAACTGATGAGGTTATGCCAGCTAATGAAAAGATCTTCCGTCCTAGATACTGGGATCAGGATGCAATCAAGGCAAACCGCGTAGAGTTCGAGCGCATTCTTACAGACTGGTACAAGAACAATCCGTCAATAGTTGTTGAGAAAGACGGTAAGTTTAGCAAAGTGCAGCTATCTACAGATCCAGCTGCTATCAAGTCGCGTGTTGACGATACAATAGATAACATCATTGGCATCAAGGACATCTTAGATCCTGAGGCTGGCTACTATGGCGCTGGTAAATCAAAGCACTTTAAGCACCGTTTGGTAGATATTCCAAACGCATTGGTCTTAGATTTCATTCAAACCAATCCGATTGCTGTAATGAAGGCATACGTTCAGCGTACTGGAACTCGCTATGAGTTTTCTCGACAGTTCGATGGGGCATCTATCGACGATGTATTAGATGATACTTTCAACGAAATGCTGGATGCTGGCAATACACCAGAGCAAGCTAACCGCGCTTTGCGTGATATGCGTCACTTGTATAGAAGAGTTACGGGTGGTTTGCAGCGTGAGCCTGATCGCTGGGATCAATCAACAGCTAGGATTCTTCGTAGCCTTGCACAGCTAAACTATTTAGGGTCTGCTGGATTTTCTACACTTACTGAGCCAGCTAAGATTATGATGGAGCATGGGCTTGAGCCTACGTTCCGTGGTTTGTTCTCAATAATGAAGAATAATCAACTAAAGCTTGGCGGCAAAGAAGGCAGACTAGCTGGTGAGGCTTTAGATAATATTATGAACTCGGCGCATCTGCGTCTTGTTGATGATGTAAACAATAATCCGTTTAGATCTGACATACTGGATAAGGCTAAAGAGCCTTTTTATCTGCTCAACGGTCTTGGCCCGATTACTCGTATCTTAAAAGACTTTGACGCCATGATGCGCTCTCACAGCATTATTGATTACTCTGTGCGCTGGACGCAGGGCAAAGCAACGAAGCAAGAGCAGGAGTATCTACTGCGTTATAATATTGACTTAGAAGATGCTAAGAAGCTTGCGAATGCACCTTGGCAAAAGTCTGAGTCTGGCTTGTATATGGCAAACACAGAAGCATGGACCAATACAATTGAGTTCCCTGCAACTAAGGCTGAAGTTATATCTGGTCCAACAGATGAGTTTACTAAGGGCGGTCGCTACAAGCCAGCATTCTACCGTGACTCTGAGAAAAAGATTTATATAGATGAAGAGTATATTAAGGATGTAATGTACGAACAACGCGGCTGGGAAAATCCACGCGTTGAAGGTGTTAAACCTATTAAAAAAGGCATCATCAATACGCCAGAAGATTATGTGACTTTCATTAAGATGCATGAGATTATGCATTCACTCAACAGGCCCAAAGATATGGGCTTTGATATGAGAAGAAAAGAAAGCAAGGCTGCGTATGAAAATGCAATAAATGATCTGGCTATTGCTGAGATAGAAAAGCAAGCAAGAGTAGATCCTGAGACTGTGCGTACATTCCGCAATGCTCTTGGCTCTGGGATTATGAATACAATCCTAATGGGTACACCAGCAGATAAGCCAATAATTACTGACGGTATTGCCTACATTCCTATGCGTGTTGCTAAAAAGTTTGGCATGAAAGAAGACAGAGAGTTCAAAGGATACGCTCGCATTGAAGATGGATTACTTGGATTACCGTTTCAGTTCTATAGCTACAGCTTAGCTGCGGTAAATAAGATTACAGCGGCATATGGACATGGACAGCTAAAGAACCAGTGGATTGGTACAGCTTTGTCTATGGGTTTAGGCTACATGGTGTTGCAATACAAAACGCCTGACTTTGTAAAGATGACTTTTCAAGATCAACTTGCTAGATCCTTTGATTACTCAGGTGTTACTGCTTTATATTCTGATATGTTCTACACAGCTATGTCTACTAGCTTAGCATTAGGTGGGCCTAATCTAACTGGTGGTGTTCTTCAGCCTCGCTATCCTCAGAAGCCTGATGCACTGGATGCTGCAAATGGTTTACTAGGCGCTGGGCCTAGTATTGCAACCGATCTTGCTCGTGGGTCTTATGATCTAGTTACGGGTAATATTGGTGAGGGCACTAAAGAAATTATTCGTAATTTACCTTTTGCTAGAATGTGGTTTTGGAAAGGTAAGATGAATGAATTTACCAATATGATTGAGGGCGAGCTTGATGCTCCTCTTGGTTTTGGGCGATATTGATTTGTCCTAGATTATTTGTGCATTGATCTTCTTCGCTTCTTTGTGTGAGAAGAGAACAAAGAGGTGAACCATGACAATAGACATTTCCGCTAACAACCCGCGTATTAACTACTCAGTTGCAGCTGGCGTAACGCAGACATCTTTTACTGTGCCATTTGAGTTCTTCGATGATTCAGATCTTAATGTTTATATCGACACCACCCTGCAAACTATTACGACTAACTACACGGTAACTGGTGGGGCTGGCTCCACAGGGACTGTTACTATGTCTGTGACTGGCCCTAAGACTGTTATCCTTACTCGTGATACTACGATTGAGCGCACAACAGACTTTACTGCTGGCGTAGATATTAACCGCGCTGCTTTAAATACACAGCTAGATACTTTGACTGCTATTGCGGCTGACATTAAGGATAAGACTAACCTTGCTATTCACGTTGAAGACGTTGAGGTTGGAACTAACCTAACGCTCCCAAACATTACTGATCGCTCCAGCAAGCTTTTAATGTTTGATACAGAAGGAAACGTGTCTGTTGCGAGTGAGGCTGCGCTTGGAAACATTATTATTGGTGCTAACTACGTTACTGACAGCTTTACTGGCGATGGTTCAACAACTGCCTTTACTCTTAGCGTTGTTGCTAACTCTAAGAACAACACGCAGGTACACGTTGATGGTGTTTACCAGAATAAAGCCACTTACTCACTAACTGCTAGCACCCTTACCTTTTCAGAAGCTCCACCATTAAATGCAAGCATTGAAGTTGTGTCTGGTGACTCAGTTCCTGAAAGCCCAACTTCAAATCTTATTACAGTTTCTGATGGTGCGCCATATCTAGATGGCAATCAGCTTTTAATGGATCGCCCCAAGAAACGAAAAATTGCTGCTATTGCAGACTTGCAGCCCATTCCTTATGAAACACGGGGCAGTGACAATGGTGCTGGCCCTGTGATCGATCAGGTTCAAGTTGTTCAAGATATTTTAAGTCAAGTTAAGGTACACAACCCAGATGTAAATCACATCGTGTTTGGTGGTGATCTTGTTGACGGCGGTCCTCCTACACTGGCTGAACAAGCTATAGCTACTGCTGCTGGCAGTTACGTCTACGGCTTTGAGGAAGCTGTACGTGACTACCAGACAACTGAAGTAGCGCACATCACGGCATTCTCTGGCAACCATGATCGAGACTACAGAGCACTTACCAATCGGACACTCCCAGAAGAGGGTGATCCATTCTACAACTACGGCACATGGTTTCAAAAGAAGTTCTACTATGAAATCTGGGGCAACTTTATCCACATCTATATGGGCGATATGGGTGGCGGCGGATATGGTGATGATGAAGGTGCTGCTGGTATCATCCCCGATTATGTATTTGATTGGTACAAGGAAGTAGTAGAAAACCATAAGGGTTTTATTCCCATTGTGTTTACTCACCAAGTGCTTTTTGACACAGGTATGAACACATCCTCGGATGAGGCTAGCGATCAATTCATACGACTAAGTGACCGTTTCAAAGACCACATGGCCAACTATCCTATTCCTCTGTGGTTCTCTGGGCACACGATGGGAGATACTGCCACGCAAGTTGGCGACATGCACAATTACAATTCCGCACTAGGGACATTGTTTGTGAATATGGGTGTACACGTACCTAGCTACTCAGTAACAGATCTGAGTGACTTAACGTATCCTATCCTAAGCATTGAGGATGGCAGCAACACAGGCCAGATTAAACGATGGGATCACCTTGCTCAGGGTTATGTAGCTGCTGGTGAAGTATCTGTAACATTCCCCTACAAGGCGCAGCTATCATCTGTACCATCCTTTAATGGCAGACATCAGGTATCTAAGTTTGATCCAATTGAGGGCAAACGTACTACTATCAGAAGCATGGAGATCGATGTATCTGATGGCAGTATGCTTACTGGGCCTTACTGGATGGAAGATTACATTGTTGATGACAGGTACAATGCTGACGCCCCAGTAGGCGTTGAGGTAGGTAATCTTTTCCAAGCACCTATGGGTCTAGAAGAAGACCCTTCTGTTGTTCCAGATACTGATGAGGGCGTTCACAGTTACGGTGTTGTAGCAGCACTAACGGGTCGCCGCACTTCTAGTGGTGACAGTGTTTCTTCTGGTGAGTTGGTTGGTTATGCCTCTGGTGAAGGCAAGACTGACGCAAGCCTTGTTGAAGTATTTTCCGCTCGCAATGATGCATCACTTGCTGTTGTTGGTAATATCTATGCAGGTAAGACTGCATCCGATACTTCTGTAGATGGCTTTGAGGCTCAGGCAGATGGTACTATAGGGGCAAGTAAGTCTGGTGGTATTGTTGCTGTTTTCAACCGAAACTCAGATGACGGTCAAATTGTTGCTATTCGACAGGCTGGAACAACTGAAGGAAATATTTCTGTTTCTGGCACAACGGTATCTTTTAATGGTGGTCACCTTGCACGTTGGGCACAGACCGCAGACAACACCCGTATTGCAAGTTTGGTTAAAGGCACTGTCTTAACTAACTTAGACCAGATGGCTACATGGGCTGATGAAGACAACGAGCAGCTTAACTGTTTGGCTATATCTTCTGTAGAAGGTGATCCGAATGTTGCTGGTGTCTTTGTAAACTGGGATGATGACGATGAGGTTTACACAGCAGACATGAACATTGCCATGACAGGCGATATGATTATTCGTATTGCACAAGGCACAACAGTTCAACGTGGTGATCTGCTTATGTCAGCAGGTGATGGTACAGCTAAACCGCAAGGGGATGACATTGTTCGCAGCAAGACCATTGCAAAAGTAACATCCACTCACGTTTCAAACACATACGACGATGGAACTTACTGCGTCCCATGTGTGTTGATGGCCTGTTAATAGAGAAAAGGTAAAATCATGGCATTAACTAAAGCACACAACAGAATGATCGAGGGATCGGCTGTAAACGTCAAAGACTTTGGTGCTGTCGGTGATGGCGTGACGGATGACACTGCGGCTATTCAGGCTGCTGTTGATGCTGCATACTTAACTCACTCTGCTGTTTATTTTCCTGCTGGTGAATACTATGTAACATCATCCATTGAGTTACGGTCGGAAACAAACATTTCAGATAGTTATGGGACATGGCTTATTGGTTCTGGCTTAGGATCAAAAATATCAGGTGCTTCTGGTATTACAGTAATTAAAGGCTATGCTTCTGGCCCGTCTGATGGTTCAATGTTTGATTTCTGTGGCCTTGTCGATCTAATGATTGGTTCAAGCAATCCATCTAGTAAAGCTGCTGTCGGTTTCGATATATCTGAAATGACACGTTTGTTTGTTCAGAATGTAGTATTCAAGGAACTTGACTATGGCATTAAGCAAACGGTTGCTGCTTCTCCGACAGATCAATGTTGGTCAAATTCATTCTTCCGTTGTATCTTTCAGTCCTGTGATGAATGGGCTGTATACATTGAAAACAGTTATGACATTAAATTTGTCAACTGTATGTTTGAAGCATCTGCATCAGACGGGGGTGGCATCTCACTAACGGATAATACGACACTTAATAATATTGAGTATCGTAATTTCCGTATTATGAATTGCACATTCCAGAACCTTTATAAGTCTGCGATTGAAGGTGGTGCTGGTCTTAGCCTTAATATTGAAAACTGTTACTTTGAAGATTGTGCTTTAGGTGGTTCAGGCAATGGTTGGTCATATGAAATTGACTTAACAAAAGGCAATCGTGATACATCTGGATTTGTTGATAGTGCTTTGATCCGTGGAAATACATTTAACACTCAATCATCAAATCAATCGGATAGTAACTTTTATAATATTGGCGTTGAAAAAGTAATTAACTCTGCAATTTGGCATACAAATTATACAAATAATTCTCGCAGAGTAGAGGTGACAAACTCAACATCATCCGATAGTTTGCGTGTAGATGCTAATCTTTCAAGCACTGAGGTGTCTACTGGATCAGCCATTGTTTATGGAATTGATGATACATTCCAATACGCCACGGGCACAGAGGTTGTAAAACAAGCTGTAAATAAAGCCCTCAGACAAATTAAAAAATCTGATAATCGTGAGCTAACGGTAGGTTATTCCTCATCTAAGCCATCAACATCAGATCATCGTAAAGGTAGTATTTATTTTAACGATGCTATTGACGGCAGTTCTAAAGCTACTGGTTGGATTTGCATTGCTGAAGGTTCTCCAGATACATGGAAAACTTTAATTACAGGTGGCAGTGGTTCAACTGCTCAACGTGATGCACTGTCTTTGGCTGCTTCTGATAAGGGGGCTTTGTTCTATAACGAAACAACCTCTGCACTTCAGTATTGGTCAGGTTCAGCTTGGTCTAATGTATAAGGAATTTGCAATATGACTATCAAACAACAAGGTGGTATCTTCGGAAGAAACCCCACATTTAATGATGTAACATCTTCAAAATCTGTTGTTGATAACATCACTATTGATGGAAATACCATTAGCACAACAAACACCAATGGTGCTTTGGTTCTTGAGCCTAACGGTTCTGCTCCAGTTACAATTAATGCTACACAGCCCCGTGTTCGTTTAATTGATACCGATGCGTCTGGAACTCCTGAAGCTGAAATTTCTGCATCTGGCGGTGACTTAATCCTTACGGCTGACCGAGACAATGAAAAATCAGATACACTTATTCGATTTCTAATTGATGGCGGTGAAAAGTGGCAAATAAACTCTACTGGTAATTTTGTAGTTTCTAACTCAGGCAACGGCATCGACTTCTCCGCCACATCTGGCACTGGCACAAGTGAACTGTTCTCGGATTATGAGGAAGGAACTTACACAGTATCTCTGCACGATGATCCTTCTGCAGGAAACGCCTCTTCAACAACAACTACAGGATACTACACTAAGGTTGGCCGTGTTGTTACTTGTAGTTTTGATGATTTAAACAACATTAGTACTGCTGGAATGACAACAAGTGTTGTTCTTTATATGTCTTTGCCATTTAGTGCAGCACAACATGCTTCTGGTTCAATGGCAATTGGTGTTGTGGATGCAAGGCAAACAGCAGGTCAGGGGTATGTTGTTCCTATTGTTCAATCAGGAAACAGTCGAGTAAGGTTTTATGGCTGTGAATCTGGCAGTGCAATAGTAAACATTCGCCCCGCAGAACTAACATCAGGTACAAGTGACTTTAGAAACTTCACTATGACCTATATTGCATCGTAGGAGTAACAGATGGCCCTAACTAAAACAGTAGTAAACGACAAGATTGAAGTAATTAATCATGGTGACTGGTCATCAGTGCAAGTTCGCACTGCGACTATCATTGCAGAGGATGACACAGAAATCAGCCGTACATTCCACCGTCATGTGGTAATGCCTGATGCTGATCTCTCAGCAGAGGATGCTGATGTTGCTGCTATCTGTGCTCCAGTATTTAGTGACGCGGTTAAAGCTGCTTATGCGGCTGCTCAAGAGGAATAAATAAATGGACAAGCGCACAGTATCATCGGCTCACACGCGCATCGATGGTTTGGAGAAAGACATCGTGGCTATTAAAACTGAAATGGAAATCCAGTTCAAAGATTTGTTTAATCGCGTGAAGCGTCTTGAAGCTATTATGATTGGTACATCTGGCTTTATTATTGTGCTGCTTCTCCGCATGAACATGATCGGCTAATGATCTGTGCGCTCACCAACATAGCGGTGGGCGTGATGACTTACGGTCATCTTTATACTGCTTGCATATATCGGTGCCCTTCTGGGATTTATAAATATTATCCATACACAGTTCGCGTGCCGTATAAAGCTCCATGCTTTTCTTACGTTAAGGTGGGTAAGAACACATGATAGATCCGGCTACTGCAATCATGGCTGCTGGTGCTGCGTTCAATGCAATTAAGAAGGGTTGCCAGATTGGTCGGGATCTTGAGGGCATGGCTGGGGATCTAAGTCGTTGGTCTAAGGCTATCTCCGACTTTGACTTCGCAGCTAAGAGGGTTGAGAACCCTAAGTGGTATCAGAGCTTTGGTAATGTTGAGCAGCAAGCAATGGAATTGTTTGTTCAAAAAAAACAGCGTGAGAACATGCGCGATGATTTGCGCAAGATGATCTCGGAAACGCTTGGCCCATCTGCTTGGCAAGAGCTTATTCGCATAGAGAATGAGATACGTCAGAAGCAAAAGAATGCAGAGTACAAGCGCATCGAGCGCAAGGAGGCTGTTATTGCGTGGGCTGCTGGCATCTTCTTGTTTCTTCTTTGCGTTGGGGCATTGTTTGGTTTTGTCTGGATAGCAGTGAGGCGCGATGGCTGACGGTGTTAGTGGCATTGGATCTGCACCTTTCAATGTTGGCAGTGATGTTCACCAGCAAACACAAACTCGTGAACGTATCGAGGCGCACCTGACAAAGCAGAGAGTAGCCAAGGAGCACAGGGCTAATCACACTCACTTAGAAGCTCTCAGAGAACAGAAGTTGGACTTAGGCAAGGGTTATGATAGGTTCGGTGCTAAGACTACTGCTGACAGACCGCAAGGAACGAACATCAACATAGAGGTTTGACATGGAAAAGATACTTGCTTGGAAGATCATGCCGCGTCTGATGATGCTGGTAATGACTATAATGTATATTCG
>Ga0099849_1000724_pt1 | contig 15250 bp, 21 predicted proteins | sample CB_VirMetaG_4_FD_78177 | JGI IMG/M metagenome (GOLD analysis project Ga0099849, IMG submission 78177) | Freshwater to marine saline gradient viral communities from Chesapeake Bay - CB_1508_1M Viral MetaG | ecosystem: Environmental > Aquatic > Marine > Coastal | place: USA: Chesapeake Bay... | reverse complement strand
TCTTCGAAAGATTTAACTCAAGGAGACTTGGTGAATTTGGAAACAAAATCTTAAATGGAATGCGATATATGTTCGGAGGACACAATGTTCGGTAATGCACTTGCGATCTTATGCATACCCTTTGTACTATCCACAATATATTTCGGGATACGAAAGGGTGAAAATAACTATTACGAAACAGACAAATACAATGGAAACGGAACCGCTCACTAGAGGAATTGTCATCTTTGGCGCTACTGGTGATCTATGTAAAAAGAAATTAATTCCAGCACTCTATCAACTCTGGCAGAAAGAACTTCTGCCAGATAATTATTTGGTCATAGGTAGTGCTAGAAGAGAACCTACAGTAGATCAATGGAAAGCATCTTTGGGTGATTACCCCGAAGATTTTTTACATCATTTAGATTATCAATGTGCTGATTTGTCTATGACAGAAACGCTTAGACATTTACCAGACTACATTGATGATATGACTTATTTCTTGTCCGTACCGCCAGAACGCTATGAGAATGCTATCATCAATCTCAAAGAAGCAGGATGTCTCGATGACCCCGAAAGATCCCGTGTGGTTATTGAAAAACCCTTTGGGCACGATTATAAATCTGCTCATCATTTACAGTCTTTGGTTGAGCGACATTTACGCGAAAAACAAGTCTATCGCATTGACCATTATCTTGGCAAAGATACTGTTAATAGCATACTTGCTACTAGGTTTAGCAATATTCTTCTGGAACCACTTTGGAATCGTCAGTACATAGACGAAGTTCAAATCTTTGCAACTGAAACTATTGGTTGTGAAGGTCGTTCTCAATATTATGAGACTGCTGGTGCAGTTCGTGATATGTTGCAGAACCACATTTTACAGGTTCTTGCATTAATCGCTATGGAACCTCCATGCCGAATGTCAGCAAAAGAAGTCAGACGAGAGAAGACAAAAGTCTTAGCTGCCACTAGAATGTCACCAACAATCGTTCTTGGGCAATATGCAGGTTATCGTGATGAAGAGGGTGTTGATCCTAACAGTCATACTCCTACCTATTTTGCTGGTACTTTATTCGTTGATAACTGGCGTTGGGAGGGAGTTCCTTTTAACGTCATGACAGGTAAGAGTTTACCTTATGGATGTGTAGAGGTTGTCATCAAACTCAAAGCACCACCTCTTAATCTATATGAGGGTGAAGTTAATGATCGTATTGTTATGCGTTTACAACCCAATCCTCATTTAGATATTCGTATGGATATTAAATCTCCTGGATTGAATGATGATGTTGAGCGTGCTACTTTGACTCATGCGTATCCACAGGACAGAGCAATTGATGGTTATGAAAAATTACTTTATGATGCTATCAACGGAGATCAATCACACTTTGTTCATGCAGATGAAGTGATGGAATCTTGGCGAATTGTCGATGAACTTCTTTGTGAAGGTGACCAATGTCAAATTCGTACTACCCCGTACATATATCCTAAGGGTGGTTGGGGACCGACACATAAGACTGGCGAAATTGCTAATTGGGATTATCCAGCATGACACACGTTCAACTGTTTGTTAGATCAGTAATGCAAACCCCGTGGGCACTAGGTGTCATGGGGTTTTTCTTAGTATTTGTTCCTATTATTGGAATGCATCTTGTACATAAATATGGATGGGAGCACTGGGAGCCCTTTAATGTACCGAGAAACCCACCTTCAAAAGAAGAGTGATGAATGTGCAAGCCTTTGGAGGGAGTGGTTACACTTGTGGCGAAAAAAGCATTAGGTGCGCCAGAAGCTAGAAGATCCTGGTGCAAGTGTTGTGATGAGTTCGGTATAATGTGTCATCACGAGGCAAAAACAAATCCTAGATATAAAGATATGAAGTCTTATTGGAATGAACCTCCTCCTCCGACCCCTTGAAGATGTTAACGATGTCACTTGGAGTATTGTTATCTCTTTGATAATACTCCTCATAGGAGTTTTTTACGTTATCGTCTATATACTAGGTATAGATGAGAGGGAATCCCATGGGAGCAATGACACCCCCAAACAGGAAGAGCTGTTACAACTTCCGAGTGACGGAGATCAATCGTGTTCTTGACGGCGATACTATTGATGTCACCATTGATCTTGGGTTTGACTTATACAAGAAAGAAAGAGTTAGAATTGCAGGCGTTGATACGCCAGAAAAAAGGACGAGAGATCTTGAGGAAAAGGAGTTAGGAATTGACGCAACGAACTGGCTCAAAGAAAAACTGGAAGGTGCCATTGCTGGGGATGATGATCTTGTTATACGCACTGAGCTTGTTGGTGGTGTGGGCAAATATGGTCGTCTCTTAGGTTGGTTGTATATTGGCGATGGTGCAGTATCTCTCAACGAAGATATGATTACCGAAGGTTATGCATGGGCATATGATGGTGGTACTAAGCAAAAGAATTTTGAAGAACTGCGTGAAATCCGCAGACAGTATGGAACTTTAGTATGACACCAATTTTTGTATTTGGATTTGCAATCTTACTAACAGTGGGAATGGAAATCACTTGGCCTGTAAGGAATAGAACATGAGTAGCACTGACCAATATCTCGGTAATCCTAATCTAAAGAAAGCAAATACAGCACTTGATTTTACTCCTGAAGAAGTTCAGGAGGTTATCAAATGCTCTGAAGATCCTGTATATTTCATCAAAAATTATATTAAGATTGTTTCTCTTGATAAGGGTCTGATTCCTTTTGACATGTATCATTTCCAAGAAGAAATGGTAGCAAAATTTCATGCCGAGAGATTTAATATTGCAAAACTACCACGTCAGTCTGGTAAATCTACCATCGTTACTTCATATCTTTTATGGTATGTTTTGTTTAATGATAATGTTAACGTAGCAATCCTAGCAAACAAAGCAGCGACTGCAAGAGAGATGCTGCAACGATTACAACTAAGTTATGAAAACCTCCCCAAGTGGCTCCAGCAAGGTATCCTCCAATGGAACAGAGGTAGTCTGGAATTGGAAAATGGAAGTAAGATCATGGCTGCATCTACTTCCGCTTCTGCTGTCAGGGGCATGTCTTTTAATGTCATTTTTCTGGACGAATTCGCGTTCATTCCGAATCACATTGCTGACCAGTTCTTTAGTTCTGTTTATCCTACTATCTCATCTGGTAAATCCACAAAGGTTATTATCATTTCTACCCCTCACGGGATGAATATGTTCTACAAACTCTGGCATGATGCAGAGCGTGGATCAAATGAATATGTTCCTACAGAGGTGCATTGGTCAGAGGTTCCTGGTCGTGATGAAGTATGGAAAGAACAAACTATTAAGAACACATCAGAACAACAGTTCCGAGTTGAGTTTGAATGTGAGTTCTTAGGATCTGTTGATACATTGATCTCTCCTAGTAAGTTGAGAATCATGCCTTATCATGATCCTATGAAAGAACATAGAGGTCTTGCAGTATTTGAACAGGCAGTCCCTGAACACAATTACGTTATTACTGTTGATGTATCTCGTGGTGTGGGTAGTGATTATTCAGCATTCACTGTAATGGATACAACCACCATCCCATATAAAATGGTTGCTAGATATAAGAACAATGAAATAAAACCCATTGTCTTACCTAACATTATTACTGATGTAGCGAAGAATTATAATAACGCATACATCTTATGTGAGGTGAATGATATTGGTGGGCAAGTTGCAGATATCATTCAGTATGATTTGGAATATGAGAATCTATTAATGTGCTCGATGCGTGGACGTGCGGGACAACAATTGGGACAAGGATTCTCTGGTAAGAAGACTCAACTTGGAATTAAGATGTCAACTGCGGCAAAACAGGTTGGATGTTCTAATCTGAAAGCATTAATTGAGGATGACAAACTTCTTATAAATGATTACGATACTATTGCAGAATTAACAACTTTCATTGCGAAGGGACAAACGTTCCAAGCAGAAGAGGGATGTAATGATGACTTGGCGATGTGCTTAGTTATCTTTGCTTGGATGGCAATGCAACCTTACTTCAAAGAGATGCATGATAATGATGTGCGGCAGCGCATTTATGAAGATCAACGTGATGCGATCGAACAAGACATGGCTCCGTTCGGATTCATTAGTGACGGAATGGATGATGAGTATTTCGCAGACGCACAAGGTGATGTGTGGAAGGTCGCGGAGTATGGAGATAAATCATATATGTGGGAGTTCAGGTAACGTTTCAAAAATATAAATAATCCTAGACATCTGATGTTGGAATCACTCTAGGAGAATTTAAACATGGCAGCCAATCAATTATCGCCAGGGGTAGTCATTCAGGAAAGAGACCTGACGACTATCACCACATTATCAACCGCAAATATTGGTGTGATCGCAGCACCGTTTGAACTCGGTCCTGTAGAAGAAATTATTGAAATCTCTAATGAGAGACAACTTGCTGAGCGTTTCGGCAATCCTAATGATGCCAACTATGAGTATTGGTATACTGCTGCACAATTCCTTTCCTATGGCGGTCTCCTCAAAACTGTCCGTGTTAATGCAGCGGCACTGAAGAACGCAGTAAATGCTGGCACCGCTCCTCTGGTTAAGAATCTCCAAGACTACGAAACAACTTACGAAGGTGCTGTTAACACTTGGAACTGGGCATCTAGAACTGCTGGTTCTAAGGGCAACTCCATTGGTATTTTCGTAACCGATGCTGGCGCGGATCAGATTGCTGTCATTCCTGCTCCTGGATCTGGTAACGAACCTGAATTCGTTGCTGATGAAGCACTGTCTGCAACATCTGGTGCTGCTGGTAAAGTATTTAAGTATAGCATCGTTCTTACTGTTGAGAGTGTTGTTGGTGATTTCACCCCTGGAACTTCCACTACAATCGCTATTGGTGGTTCTAACGAAGCTGTCACAGTTCTCGCATGGGATCCTGCTAACAAGAAACTTGAAATCGGTCTTCCTGGTGGTGGTGTTACTGGCATCATTGCTGATGCTCAAGTAGTAACTCAAGGTTCTAACACTGCTACAATTGCTTCTAGCGGTATTGAGCGTCGTCTGTATATTGCACTGAACAAGTCTAGCATCGAATTTGCTGCTGCTGATAGTGTAAATGACACTAACTCTAACGCTTCTGCAATCACTTCTGTTCGTGACGAATATACCGAGCGTGAGTATCTGCCTGGTGTAAAGTGGGTTAATGTTGCTGCTCGTCCTGGTACTTCCCTGTACGCAAACAATGCAGGTGGTCACCGTGACGAACTCCATGTTCTTGTCATTGACGTTGACGGCAAGATTACTGGTACAACTGGCGCAGTTCTTGAGCGTTTCATTGGTCTTTCTAAGGCATCTGACGCTAAGACTTCTGTCGGTGAAGTTAATTACTATAAGGAAGTTATTAAGCAGCGTTCTGCTTACATCTTCTGGGGTAAGCACGAGGCTGGACTGTTCAGCGCAACTGCAACTGCTGCTGATGGTAACTGGGGTCTGACTGCTAATGCACGTCAGTTCAACTTACTCCGTTCTTCTACTGGTTCTATTAGCTATCCCGAAGGTCGCACAACTGTAGGTTCTAAGAACAACGCTACTTTCTACTATCGTCTTGCAAGTGGTGCTGATTACAGCACTAGTGGTGGTGCATATAATATCTCTAATGCTGATCTTAGCACTGCATATCAACTAATCGAAGATCCTGAGTCTCAGACTATCGATTATATCCTCGCTGGTCCTTCTGGTGCTGATGATGCATCTGCAATTGCTAAAGTAACTTCTCTGGTTAACATCGCTGAAGAGCGTCGTGACTGTATGGTATTTGTTTCCCCTCGTAGAGGAAACGTAATTGGAATTTCCAATAGCACAACTATCACAGATAACCTGGTTAAGTTCTTTGATCAACTGCCTAGTTCTTCTTACCTGGTATTTGATTCTGGTTACAAGTACATTTACGATAAGTACAATGATGTTTATCGCTATGTTCCTTGTAACGGTGACGTTGCTGGTCTTTGTCTGCAGACAACCGAAACTTCTGAACCTTGGTTCTCTCCCGCAGGTTTCCAGCGTGGTATCCTGAGAAATGCTATCAAACTGGCATTTACTCCTACCAAGACTCAGCGTGATCGTCTGTATGCTGCACGCATCAACCCAATCGTTGCATTCCCTGGTCAAGGCGTAGTCCTGTTCGGTGATAAGACTGCTCTCGGTTTTGCGTCTGCATTCGATAGAATCAACGTTCGTCGTCTGTTCCTCACTATCGAGCGTGTAATCAGTGGTGCTGCTAAGTCTCAACTGTTCGAGCAAAACGATGAATCTCAACGTTCCCTGTTCCTCAACATTGTTGAACCTTACATGCGTGATGTTCAAGGTCGTCGTGGTGTAACCGACTTCCTGATCAAGTGTGATAGCGATAACAATCCTCCTGAGGCAGTCGATCGTGGCGAATTCTTCGCGGAGATCTTTGTCAAACCCACACGCACAATCAACTTCATTACTCTGACATTCGTTGCAACCAGAACTGGTGTTGCATTTAGCGAAGTCGCTCAGTGATATAAAAACTAAACAACCTTGAGATTTCAGGGGTCCGCAAGGACCTCTGAAATTTTTCATTTATCTAAATATAACTGACGGAGACAACTAAAAACAATGGCAAAAAGAGGAACCCTTGATGATTTTAAGGCAAATGTCGCATCCGACTTTGCTAGACCTAATCTATTCCAAGTTGATCTTGCATTCCCTTCAGGCATTATCAATAATGCATCTCTGGTAGAACTCGGTAAGTTTACTGTTCGCGCAGCAAATCTTCCCGCATCCCAGATCGGTGTTATTGAGGTTCCTTTTAGAGGCCGTGCTCTAAAGATTGCTGGCGATAGAACCTTTGAACCCTGGACAATCACGATTCAAAACGATAGCAAATTTATTTTGCGTAGCGCGTTTGAACTGTGGGCGTCTTCTGTACAAGCATATAACGAAAACTTTACATCTGCTGCAGGTCTCGGTGACGCTGATGATGCAACAGGTTATTTCGCTGATATGACTGTTCATCAATTAGCACGCGATATTAAGGACGGCGAGAAACCCAAGATCCTTAAGTCTTACAGGTTCTATAACGTATTCCCCAGTGCAATTGCTGCAATTGATCTGGACTTCGGTAACAACGATGCTATCGAAGAATTCACAGTGGAACTTCAGACACAATACTGGACTCCAATCGACCCTGTGGATGCTTGATAAATAGAACTGGACTGATACTTTTAGAATATAATGTCGAATCAGCTCTTCGGATTTTCACTTGAAAGAGCGAAGAAGGTCCCCAAGGGACCTTCTTTTGTTCAAAAAGATAGTATGGATGGATCGCAACCTATTGTGGGTGGCGGTTACTATGGATATTCTGTCGATTTTGACGGAACTGTTCGTAATGATTATGAACTGATCACCCGTTATAGGGAGATGGTTCTGCAACCCGAGTGTGATAGTGCAGTCGATGATATCGTAAATGAAACAATTTGCGGAAACTTTGATGATGTACCTGTTGAGGTTGAGTTATCCAATCTCAAACAATCGGAAAAAATTAAAAAATTAATCAGAGACGAGTTTGCTGAAATTCTTCGTCTTCTTGATTTTGACAATAGATCCTATGAGATCTTTCGTCGTTGGTATGTAGATGGTAGATTGTTTTACCATAAAGTAATTGACCCTGCAAATCCTAGGGGTGGTCTTACAGAGTTACGCTACATTGATCCTCGTAAGATTCGCAAGGTAACTGAGTATGAGCAAAAGCGTCCAGAGCAACTGCGAGGTCTTGATCTCAATACTCAACTGACTCAGAAATCTGCGGAATATTTTCTGTATAACCCTAAGGGTCTGAAGAATTCTACGAATCAAGGTATTAAAATTGCTTCTGATTCCGTTACTTATTGTCATTCTGGTATTCAGGATCTCAATAAGAACATGACTCTTAGTCACCTACATAAAGCAATCAAAGCAGTTAACCAACTGCGAATGATTGAGGATTCTTTGGTTATCTACAGATTATCCAGAGCACCTGAGCGTAGAATTTTCTACATTGATGTTGGTAATCTTCCCAAGAATAAAGCGGAACAATATCTCCGTGAAGTTATGGGACGTTATCGTAACAAACTTGTATATGATGCTAACACGGGTGAGATCAAGGATGACAAGAAGTTCATGTCCATGTTGGAAGACTTCTGGTTACCCCGTCGCGAGGGAGGGCGCGGCACTGAAATTACTACCCTCCCTGGCGGGCAAAACCTCGGTGAATTGGAAGATGTAAAATACTTCCAGAAGAAGCTCTACAAAGCTTTGAACGTGCCCTCATCGAGACTTGAAACTGAGACTACATTTAATATCGGTCGTGCTGCTGAAATTACTAGGGACGAAGTAAAGTTCCAGAAATTTATTGCACGTCTCCGTAAGAGATTCTCAGAACTCTTTATGGATCTGCTCAAAACTCAACTTATTCTCAAAGGCGTCATGTCTATTGAAGAGTGGGAAGACATGAAAGAGCACATTCAATTTGACTTCATCGCGGACAACTACTTCACTGAACTGAAGGAAATTGAAATCCGTAATGAAAGAATGAATCAAGTGAACACCATGGATCCTTATGTCGGCAAGTATTTCTCTATTGATTATATGCGTCGTCAAGTCCTGAAACAAACAGAACAGGAGATCAAGGAAATTGACAAACAAATCGATTCTGAACGAGAAGCAGGTCTTATTGTTGATCCAATGGCAGAGATGGATCCCTCTATGGATCCTGGCAATGCACCACCTGCAGACGACATGTCCGCTCAAGAGGCACCCGCAGTAGACGCGGGAGATCTCAAGAGGGGAGAATTCTAAATAATAAATAACAATGTGAGGGATTATTATGCCTAGCGAAATTGCACAACAAATTGTCAAACAAATTTTCGGAGACGATAAAGCGAAAGCGATTGATTCCGTAAATGATGCTCTGAGTGCAGCTGCATTTGACGCAATTCAAGCACGAAAACTTGAGTTCGCACAGAGTATGGGTTTTGAGTTAGATGATACCGCGCAAGATGCTGCAGATGAAATTGCAGATAATTTGCCCGATGAGTCTGAACAACCTGAAACTGTAGAAGTTGATGGACGTAAACCTGAAGACCCCCCCGCTGCTGAATTAGAAACCGAAGAACAACCTGAGGAACAAACCGATGAGACTGATAGCTGAAGAAATTACATCCGTCGATTTTCTCTGTGAAGAGAAGGAAGGCAAAAAGAATTACTTCATTGAAGGTATCTTCCTGCAATCGGAAATTAAAAACCGTAATAACAGGATGTATCCTCAGAAAACTTTGGCACGAGAAGTTGCTAAATATGATGAGAACTACATTCAAAAAGGGCGTGCCCTTGGTGAATTAGGTCATCCTGATGGTCCTTCCATCAATCTTGACCGCGTTTCTCACAAGATTCTTTCTCTTAGAGAAGACGGGAATAACTTTATCGGTAAGGCAAAGTTACTCGAAACTCCTATGGGTAAGATCGCAAAAGACCTCTTAAGTGAGGGAGTGCGTTTGGGTGTTTCATCCAGAGGCATGGGTTCTATCCGTAAGGAAGAGAACTGTAATGTGGTAATGGACGACTTCATGCTTGCAACTGCTGCTGATATCGTCGCTGACCCCTCAGCACCTGATGCTTTCGTTGATGGAATCATGGAAGGTAAAGAGTGGGTTTGGGATAATGGTATCCTAAAAGAGTCTGCAGTAGCAGAAATTAAACAAGAAATTGATCAAGCAACACTGATTAATATCCAAGAGCGCAAGATTTCCGCGTTTGAGGCGTTTTTAAAGAGTTTGTGATTTATAAATAAATAAAGACAACGCAAAGTATAACGGAGTTTTACAAATGTCTGAGACCCTCGATAAAGAGTTAGATAACATGGAGCAAGTGGACGAAGGCTCTAACCCTGTCACCAAGAACGCAAAACCTGGTGATCCTATTGACACCTCGAAAGGTGGTGCAACCAAAGTTATCGACGTTAACACCGATTCGGAAGAAGGTGCTAAAGGTACGAAGAACGCTGGTGCAAGTGCTGCAGGCGCAGTCAAGCACGAAGGTTCTAAGTCTTTGAGCACAAAACCTTCTGCCGCATCCGCTAAAATGGAGGATACTGAGGATGGCGAAGAGGAAACAATCGCTGAAACCAAGTACGACTTTACTGAAGATGTTAACGCTCTTGTCGCTGGTGAGGAACTCTCAGAAGAATTCAGAGAACGTGCAGTAACGATCTTTGAAGCAGCAGTAACAGCTCGCGTTAACACTGAAACTAAAGCGTTGCAAGAAGCATTTGAATCTACTCTGACTGAAGAAGTCGAGAAGGTTCAAAAAGAATTGGCCGAGAAGGTAGACGACTATCTGACTTATGCCGCCGACACCTGGATGAAGGAGAATGCTCTCCAGATCGAGCACGGCATTAAGACTGAGATGGCAGAGTCGTTCTTCAACGGTCTCAAAGGTCTTTTCATGGAGCACAATTTCAGTGTTCCTGAGGAGAAGTTTAACCTGCTGGATGGAATGGCAGGTGAGCTTGATGATATGGAAGCTAAACTCAACGAGCAAATCGACACCAATGTTGCTTTGAACAAGCGTATTGGTGAGTTTGTCAAAATGGAGATTGTGAACGAATGCGCTACGGGACTCGCTGAGACCCAGAAGGAGAAGCTCGCTTCTCTCGCAGAGGGTGTTGAGTTTGAAACTGAAGAAGATTTTCGCAAGAAAGTCGAAACGATTAAGGAATCCTACTTCACTAGAAAGGCTGAACTTACAGAGTCTGTAAGCGAACCCACCGAAGAAGCATCGGAACCCCTTGTCGAAGAAACAGTTAGCGGATCGATGTCGAAGTACGTCGATGCAATCGCTCGCTGGTCCAAATAATTAACAACTACTTAACTCGGAGTAAAAATCAAATGGCTGATTTAAAGCAACTCCAAGAGAAGTGGGCACCCGTACTGAATCACGACGCTCTCCCTGAGATCGAAGATTCCCATAAGCGCGGCGTTGTTGCACAACTCCTGGAAAACCAAGAAAAAGCACAAGTCGAAGAGGGTAATATCCTCAATGAGACTTTACAAACAACTGGCTATACTGGCGGCAGCACAGCAACTGGTCCTGTTGCAGGTTTCGACCCTGTACTGATCTCGCTGATCAGACGCTCTATGCCCCAACTGATCGCTTACGATATCGCAGGCGTTCAACCGATGACTGGTCCTACTGGACTGATCTTCGCAATGCGTACCAACTATGGCGCAGAGCGTCATCCTGCAGCATCTGGTTACGACGAAGCATTCTTCAACGAGCCTAACGCAGGTTTCTCTGGTGGTCCTGGCGCATACGATCCTGGTGCATCTGATGCTACCAACGATGCTCAAGGCAACAACCCTGCACTCCTCAACGATTCCCCCGCTGGAACCTATGAGCAGGCAGACGATGCAACTGGTATGACCACTGCAACTGCTGAAGCACTTGACGATTCCTCTTCTAACACGGCATTCCGTGAGATGGGTTTCTCGATCGAGAAGGTCACTGTTACTGCAAGAAGCCGTGCGCTGAAAGCAGAGTACAGCATCGAACTCGCACAAGACCTGAAGGCGATTCATGGTCTGGATGCTGAGCAAGAGCTTGCTAACATCCTCAGCACTGAGATCCTTGCTGAAATCAACCGCGAAGTTGTTCGTACCATCTACACCAATGCTGTTGCTGGTGCTCAGAACAACACCGCTACCGCTGGTAAGTTCGACCTCGATGTTGACTCCAACGGCAGATGGTCTGTTGAGAAGTTCAAAGGTCTCCTGTTCCAGATCGAAAGAGATGCTAACGCAATCGGTCAGCAAACTCGTAGAGGGAAGGGCAACATCCTGATCTGCTCCGCTGATGTCGCTTCGGCACTTGGCATGGCAGGCGTTCTGGATTACTCCCCTGCTCTGAACGGTAACAACGCTCTGACTGGTGTTGATGATACTTCCAGCACTCTGGTTGGTACTCTCAACGGTCGCATCAAGGTCTATGTTGATCCTTACTCTGCAAACGTTGCTGACAAGCACTTCTACGTTGCAGGTTACAAGGGTACTTCTCCTTACGACGCAGGTCTGTTCTATTGCCCTTACGTTCCTCTTCAGCAGGTTCGTGCAATTAACCCTGACACCTTCCAGCCCAAGATCGGCTTCAAGACTCGCTACGGCATGGTCTCGAACCCCTTCTCCCAGGGTCTTACCCAGGGCAGCGGCGCACTCACCGCTAATACTAACAAGTATTATCGTCGTGTTCAGGTTGCAAACCTCATGTGATAAATATTCCCTAGTTCGGGATGGAGGGGACCTTCGGGTCCCCTTTTTTTTGTTAACAAACTTTCATGTAGTAATGAATACAAAAATCACATGTTGTTTAGAGGAGTCAGAAAACGCACACATTGAATATAAGTAGTAATAGAATTAAGCGAGGTGGAAAAATGATCCCTACCCTTTCCTATATTATTGTTCCCAGTTATGGAGTGAGATCATGCACAACATCCTATCGCGTAATCAACTAGACGAATGGCGTCATTTTGAAGACACGATCGATGACTTAGACATCGAAAATGAGAAAATGAATGACTACTACGAGTGTCTGATTGAATGCGATCTATCAAATCAATCACAATGTAAACGTATCTGTCGCGGAGTTCTTATGTAACAAAACCCTATAAATACTCTTACCGTGTGAAGGAAGTGTAGAGGGGCATAAAGCCCCTCTTTTTTTATGCTAAATAAATTTATACCTGATATTTACATCATGGACTATAAACCATATTCCCCTGAGTGGCATCGTAAAAGATACCTGAAAGAAGCTCTGGACAAATATTTGGACGACTATGTTCCTAACGATCAAATTCGTGAGGATATCTTAGACATTCTAGGTGAAAGATCTGAGTCTGCATATGCTGACTGGAATAAAACAGAGGAACTAACTTCTATGTTAGACTCTAAATAACACTGTATCTGGTGTAGATTTATGCTTTCGACCGCGTACCGACTTCGACTGGAGTCTATTTGTAGGTGTATCGCTAACAACGAAGAAGTCCCCCTAGAGGACATGATCTGGGCAGAAAAATTAGCAAAGTCTCATACCCTTGCTAGAGATTGGTTGAACAAAGCAAGACGCCAATCCAAAGGAATTCAGGAAGGCAGTATAGATGATTTTATGAATAGGATGGGATTAGGTGACCCCGACCCATCCAACCATACAACGGGGTTCAGAGGTGCTGATGAGATTGTAGATTGGTTCCAGAGAGATAAACCAGACGATTGGAGGCAACGTGACTGAGAAGATTACTCCTGAGACATATGAAAAAATGAATGAAGAGTTTGAAGAGGAGGGTCTTGCCTTCCGAATCATTGTTCCTACGCAAGAAAAAATTGATGAGTGGCAAAAAAGTAACTGAACTGAATATTGCAAATAACCTGGTAGAGAAAATTGCTGAACTTTTAGATGCAGAAGTTCATCATTCTCTTTTAGTTGATTACAAAGGCACAGAGACCAGAAAAATTTCAATTTTATATAAAGAAAAATGAAAGCAATCATTTATAGCAACGGCAATCAAGAATCTGAAAGAGCTGCCGCCCTTATGGATGCAGTTCATATGTCAGGAATTATTGTATACAAATTGAATAAAGATTTTACAGAAACACAGTTTCGTGATGAGTTTGGTCAGGAAGCAGAGTATCCCATGATTGCTCTAGGAATGCAACATCGTGGTACTCTTAAAGAGACTCTTCATTTTATGAGTGATAAGGGGATGCTCGTTTAAGAACTAAATAACTATACCGACTTCTAGATTATGATTACTGACGTTCGTTTTGAGGACTTCATTGGTATCTTTGATACCGAGTTTGATCCCACTGAGTTCATCAATTTCTTTGAACACTGCAAAGAGTGTAACATTGCTTTCGATCGAAAAGGTTTTGAAAGTAATGGAAAGGTAATGGCTGACACTAGAAAAGATCAATGTCTTCCTATCGATTATTTTATGGACGAATCGAATGGTCCTCCAGAAATGGAATCATTCATGATCGATAAAAACATGAACTCGTTATATCTGAAGAGATATAATCAGGTTTTGAATATAGCATTAAATGAATATGCAAGAAAGTATGAACGTCTCATGATGTATAACTTGCAATCTGCATATCTTAATATTCAGAAGACTTGCAAAACAGGTGGATATCATATGTGGCACGCTGAAGATGCTAACAAAGGATGTACTAGAAGAGTCCTTGCACACATGATGTATCTTAATGATGTTGAGGAGGGCGGAGAAACTGAGTTCTTATATCTTGCAAAGAGATTCAAACCTATCAAAGGAAGAATGCTCATTTGGCCAGGTGGATTTACTCACACCCATAGAGGTAATCCCCCGCTCAGTGGAGATAAATATGTTGCAACTGGTTGGGTAGAAAACTCCAATATCTAAAGTTATGGCAAACTGGTATCAAGACCAACTCACAAATAAAAACTTTCTTTCCCCTATCGGGTTCATCTTTCTCCTCGATAAGGCACGGAAAGCATCGTTCTTATGCCAGAGAGCAGAGATTCCTACAATGAGTTTGGGTGAAGTTAATATCCCAACTAGAGGATTAGTACCGATTCCTGTTGAAGGCAACATGAGATACGGGGATCTCACAATCAGTTTCATTGTAGATGAAGATCTAAAGAACTACATGGAACTGCACAACTGGATGCGTGCATTGGGTACTCCTCAAGAGTTAGCAGAGAGAAAGGAATGGAGAGATCTGCATAGAAAAGATCCCACTCAAGATCCCAGGTTCTCTGATGCTACGTTACAAGTTCTGAACAATAACAACCGTGTTAACTTCGATGTTGTATTCAAAGATTTATTTCCAGTAGAGTTATCAACACTTGCATTTGATGTAACAGGCAGCGATAATGAATACTTCACAGCAACCTGTACTTTTAAATATACTATCTTTGAAGTCAGAAACGCGAACTCTCAAACACGCCGATGAGTGAATTACCAGAATGGAAAAAACGTGCGCTTGCTGACCCTAGTGTCAATGCTAAGCAAGCTCGTGTTATAATGGATGGACCTAAATGTTTGACCGACGCTTGGTTCCTTCAAGCAATGAAATTTAAGTATTTTCGTGATGAATCTAGAAACACTGCAGGAGATGTGGAAGACGGACAGTAAGATCGATAATGATCTTTACTGTGAAGAATCTACTAAGATCCCACAACTTCATATGAGATATATGGAGTT
>Ga0099849_1000723_pt1 | contig 15260 bp, 16 predicted proteins | sample CB_VirMetaG_4_FD_78177 | JGI IMG/M metagenome (GOLD analysis project Ga0099849, IMG submission 78177) | Freshwater to marine saline gradient viral communities from Chesapeake Bay - CB_1508_1M Viral MetaG | ecosystem: Environmental > Aquatic > Marine > Coastal | place: USA: Chesapeake Bay... | reverse complement strand
GATGAGCATTAATCAAACATTGGCATTTACAGACCCTGTTGGTCAAATAGTTCCTAGAGGTGGCAATATAGGCGACGAAGGACGCAACGCTTGTCATAGTAATCATTTCTTCGGAGCTGTTTTTCCAGATGGCTACACAGTACCGGGGAAATTCGATGAAGATCGAGACTACAACATCCTTGCTTGGGTTAGCGGAGAAATAAATACACCACTAGCTACTGGCCTCGTTTCCTTTTTTGACACAACAGTAGAAAATAAAACATTCCGTCCTTTTATAGACCAGAGAGACCCAGAAGCTACTCCGTTTCAGCCTTTTGATAGAACCGACCCAATGTTGCCGTATTTCTCTACAAACGGCATAGACGATCCCATGCCAGAAAGGGATGCATGGGAAAGGATTAGCAACAGGGCTTCTCATAGTATGTTTGAAACATATACTGAGGGAACTAATAAATCTTTGCAACACTTACCAGCAGATGTAGGCACTTTAGCTCATATTAGTTCTAAAAATGGTAGTCCATTATACAGCGTTTATCGCATGGCTCCTTTTTACAGAAAGAAAGATGTGCCTGATTCGGATGCAGACGGAATTAAACTAGGCATCAGAACGCTATTTGAGTCTTGCACTTGGCTGGCAAATGAAAATGATCGTACAGATTCTGCTTTTGGTTTTAAACCCAGAGACCCCAGCAGAATTCAATTTAGGCCAATGAAAAAAGAACTGTTTGCTTCGTACCATCCTTATGTTAATCAGGACTTTATAATAAACCCACGGTCATACTGGAACGAGCCAGAAAAAGGGCTTGGTGAGACTGCCCAAGCACCGAGACTGTTCAATAAATCAGTTAATATATTTGAATATTTTGCTGGGCAAACACCCGTACCTGAAAGGAATATTTTTGATGGTAAGGGGGCTTTGGTTCCAGAAAGAGGTCTTTTTGGCGATCCTAGTACACCCAACGATGACGGCGAAGGTGCGCCAAAAGCTTGGGAAGTTGAGAAAGCACCGTGGGGAGCAGTGCTTTGGCCAAACACTATGCGCGGCTCTCATGCTGCTGCGGCGGGCAGACAAATGAAAAGCCAAACTAACATTCACAATCAATATCATATATTAGATAGAAATACTTTTTTAAACCCTATATCTAGCGCTGGATCAAACACTAGCTCGTCATTTCATCAAGATACTCTAGCTGCTGGCTTAAACACAACACCACCAATTTGGGGTAACGATTGGGTTCATAGCTGGAATGTGGCTTGGAATGAAAATCCGCCAAGGCCAATAAACCAAGGAAGCGAAAACCCTTTCACTGGTCAGGAATCGCAGGAAATCGGGCTAAGGTATTTGTTCTCAGATATGCGAGGAACCGTTGATGGGACGGACCTTCAAGGTTTAGAAAAATGGCAAGCTGTAGGCAACCAGATTCATACATTTAATTTCTGGCAGGGATCAGAAGATCTTCCGGGTATTGATTACGGGTTTTGGTGGCGGGATACGTATAATTATAAAAACAATGATATGAATTCATGGAGAGACGCAGGAACTTCCAGAATCGGAGCAAACGGCTACGGTGTTATTGCTGCCCAATGTACATGCACACTGAATACAAAAGTTAACTACAAAGTAAACACTCAGATTGGCATGGCGGCAAAACGAAGACTAAATGGCACATGGCAAAAAACTTGGGATGTTGGAGCTGACCGATTTAACGGTGTGCAAACTACAAATTTATGCGTAACAATGTTCCATTGGCATCCAAGAGAACAAACTGTTTTTGACGGTCCTAACTTTTGCGTACATCACTTTAATCCTCGTCCAGATTATCAGGGCTATCACGCTATCGGGCAAACCGCAGCAGAACACGAAGCTGATTATTTAGAAGAAGCCACTGCTGGAGAGGCTTGGCCATTTACCGATGAAGCTGTATACACTGTTGATAACACGCCAGAAGTTTTAAGATTTGATAAAGATATTACTGGCGGTCCAGACATCCCAGAGGTCGGAGTGCGAGAGCCTTCCAAAGCAGTAGCTACTGAAGAGACACTAGAGTCTACAGGGCAAACAGTATATATTCCTGTGCCGCTACAAAATTTAACTTCAACGTTTTCTGATCATATTGTTGGTGAAGGCGTGAAACCACTACCTACAAACAGATCACATTTAAATGTCACACGAGTAGGTAAATTACTACCATATAGATATCAATATTTTTATTATAGTATGCCATTGAATGCTAGTAATACTACTGAAGACGAGATAATTGCAGTCCCCGGTCCTGACGTTATAACAAGAGATCAATTCATAGGCGACGGTTTGCCAGAAGAAGAGGGCGGACCAGATGTCCAGTACGCTTACGTGGCTACAGACAAGCTAGTTGTAATTGATCAAGGCCAAGGATATGTGGTGGGAGATATTATAGGCAACGATCAATATGGCATACGCTACGAAGTAACCAGCGTAGGGGGTGAGAATAGAGAAATCACTGGCTTTAAAATTCTTGAATACGGAGAAGCTGAGGCTAGTTCAGCGACAAGGCGGGAGGACAAGTTAGAAGGAGTAGAAGGAGAAGGTATTGGTATCTTTACTTTAGAATCAAGTAGCGGTGGTGCATTTTTCAGAGCTTTCTATGTCAATGTAAAAGTTGCCAGCGGAGCAAAAATAGACCAAAAACCTAGATACCTACAACGGGAAAAACTAATATCAGCAATCCCCGGATTGCCATCAGAAAGTGCGCAACAATACGGTTTTGTATCAGATGTTACGGAGACTACACTTCTTATTGATGCAGAAGAGGCTTCTCCTTACGCCAAATATGACCTATTTTTCTTCTTTCATAATGATATTAATATGACGCATATGTCAAGCGACGGTGGCGGTGATAATCGCTACTATGCTGGCTTTGGCCAGCCGGAGGCAGCGGATGAGCAGTACATCGAACTACAAATAACTGGAGAATAATTAACTTTTTGGTGTATAATATACCAGAATCTTTCTATAGGAGATCTTAAAATGGCTAGAATTGAATTTTTTACAAATAATGAATCTGTTGGGATTGGACAATATAACAATCCACCCACATTAATTGGGCATGGGGCTGGCTCAGGACTAGGCTTTTTTGGCGGTAGTTTTGGCGTTTCTGTCCCTGTAAACTCTTATCAAATAGCTACCTACGTAACAGATGCTACGGGTACAGATGAGGATATTCAGGCATACAATAATAGATATGATACGACGGCGGCAGCTTCTAATAGCGGCATGATTATCAATGAATCTGCTACTATTGGTAATTCTGGATGTCCAAACTATCAAAGTACACTAAATATTCGTTTTACTAATGACGATTACGTTAGAGTTCAAAATTGTCGCCTTAGAATTTTTGACAGAAATGATATTGATACTCATGCTCAGGGAGTTACCACCAAAGTCTACGAAGTTCGTCATCCTAACCCCGTACAGGGTGTAGATAACAGACTTCATCTCAGAGGTGTGACTGATGAACACGCTTGGGTAGAATACATGGACGACGGAGGAGCGCCAGATGATATGGTATTAACAAGCTCTCCCGGAGCTTCTGGTATGAATACTGACTCAAATGCTGCTAATCCTCCCGAGTTTGACGGAGGTTACAGAAATTGGGAGTTCCAAGATGGAGCAAACCATCAAGCTAAAAGACATGACTGGTACGTTGCTCTTAGCGCGTCACCTGACTCAATTGGATCTAAGACTGATTACGGTCTTTACTTTACTCTAGAATATCTATAAGGAGATATTATGAAAGGAATCGTTACTATCGTTCTGGCCTTGGTTATGACTTTTGCAGTTGCTAATGCAGCTTCTGCGCAATGCTGCCAACCAGTCAGAAATGCAGTAAAAAGGATTGTTTGTGTACCCGTGAATGTGGTACGCAAAGTGCAAGAAAAACAACCTGTTCGCAGTGCCATTCGCAAAATTGATGAATGTCGTCCAGTTCGCAAGGCTCTCAAGCGTTGCTTTGGATGTTGCTGCTGCAAGTAATAGATATCAAAAAAGCAAGGGGGCTTTCGCCCCCTTTTTTTATGCCTTTACTCGTTCTGGCCCGTCTTAGCGTTCCATCGCACCCATCCACGATCTGGCAACCAATCGTCGCCGTCTTTTCGTTTCGGGAACAGACCCCCGCCTTTCTTCATAGAGCCAAAAGCTAACTTAGCAAGGCAGTCTTGACATTTAAGTTCATAATATTGATTATCATCTACATTACGGACTACATATCTAAGATTATCACCTTTGCATTTGCCGCAAGTATCTTCCTCGAAGACTTCTTGGAACCGCGCAACCTGTTGGAACATAGTGCGTTGATCTGCATCTTCTAGTTCAATACTAAAGCGACCGTTTTTACTATGGTAAGTAGACATTAATTAACCTCTCCATTCTTCATTAAAACCAAGGATTTCATCAGGGATTGTACTTGTATCAGCCTGATATTTATGTAGTAGCTTAATACCATCACTAGCGGTATTAACTGTGAGTCTTGCTGGATTTGCACTTAACTTCAGTTTAAACATTTTGGTCAAATCAATATTATACTGACTTCCCATCTTGTTTAACAGGTTTGCTTGATTAGGAGTCATCTTTCGATTGTCATCAAATTCCTCCTGCACGACTGCTTTTGTTTGGCTAAGACTTCTAGCTACAGTAGCCGTATCCTTGCTAGTCATCTCTTCAGCGGCCACTGTTCGCAGTCTAAGAGCCTTTCTCAAAGCCCGTCCTTCTGCACGAGTAGCTGCTGTAGCGGTGTTAAACACGCAGAATGCGTCGTCTGTATTGCCTTCCCAGCAGTCTGCCACGTCGGAGAACAATGACCCGTCCTGAAAGACCAGTTCCCACACCACCGTCGCACGACCAATCTCATTACCACCTTGCGGTGCAAAGATTTGTGTGGGACGACTAGAAACGATGCGGCCCAACAACAGCTCTGCCACACGTCTTAAACCGTGACAAAGCGGTCGTCCGTCGTACATTTCATTATTCTCAAACAAGCTCAAAACGTAGTCGTTCCACTCGGGAGATGTAGGATCTGGGCCGTCAGCCTGAACTACATCATTTACACTAGTATCAACATCTTGGACTGTTTCCAATCCTTCAAACAATTCTTCCATTATTCCACCTCAATAAAACGGTCTTTACGGTTAGGTTTCTTCTTTTCAATACTCTTTAGCGTGCTAATTACACTATCAATCATCTGCTCTTTCTTTGCAACAGATTCTTGACCTAAAGACTTAACTCTAATTACGACGTAGCCTTTTGTCAATAGCGTACCAGTCTTTCTCAAGTCAGCATTGATCTGCTTGTCTAGCTTGTCTTGACCCCAAATAGGCAAGAAATGACTAGGCCCATCTACTTCTATTATAGCCTGCAAGTCAGGAATATACAAGTCAATTTCTAGATTTTCTGCTGGAATTAGCAATTTATGTATTTGTACTCTATATCCAGCCTCAGATAATCTTTTTTCAAAAAACTTTTCTAATTTAGAGCCTTCTTTTGCAGCAGCTCTAATTGCGGTAATACCTTTTGATCTCATACTTTCTTTTTGTGATGCGGACATACTGTTCCAGTTTTCTTTAGCCTGTTTAGATCTTCGTTTTCTTTCTTTTTCGCTCATGTCGCCCCAATAGTCCACTAAACTCTGACTAATCTTGACTCTTTCCTCGATGCTTCTTTTTTTACCCTCGGTCGGGTGAGAACTTCTACCTGCGCGTAGCGCAATCTTCTGCGCTTCGCTGCGGTCTTTTAGCGGTATCTTGTGTTTCTTTAGTGTTCGCCTGATCTTATTTGGGTATGTATCTAATTTCTTGGCGATCTCGTAGGTACTCTGATCTTCTTCATTATACAGCCTGATAACTGTTTTGTCAAATTCATTCATTTTAAATACTCCTATAATCTAAAAAACCTTCCAGATCCGCCAGAACGTAAGCCTTCTCTCCAGTCAAGCGGTAATACTCCTGTTGATCTTCTTGCGTTGTGGTTATCACCCTGACATTTAAATTAACACTATTTAGAAGACCAGTCAAGTTTTTCTGTGACTTGTCATACCAATAAACTGTTTCAAATTTATTTGTTGCTTTATTTGCTTTATCTAAATTATTTAATGATGTTACAATTAAAAGTCCAGTGAAACTCCAAATCTCGGAACCGTCGAAGATACCAAAGTTTGTGGTTACCGGAACGTAGTCTAGGTTGTTAAAAAATAAACAAGCGTCTGTTACTTTATCATTTTCGACCATCTTGTTTAGAAAGTTGTATATCTCTAAATTTCTAGGGTCACTATTTGTGTTTTCAATATAAAATCCAATATTCATATTATTCTGCTCCTTTTTTGAGGCTTAAATTGTTATTAGACATTTCTTGCTTGATACTATCTGGAATCGATAGGTGCATTTCTTTTAACGAGAATTTAGACACAAAATCTTGAGGTATCTTATCTAGGCGGGTTTTTAAAAAGTAAGCGCAGGTTTCCATCAGACCATGCTCAAGACCATGCTTAGCCTCAAACCCCAACAATTCTTTAGCCCTTGAAGTGTCCAAACATCTTCTGGGTTGTCCGTCTGGCTTGCTGGCGTCAAAATGTACTTCCCCGCTAAATTCCATAATCTGAGCAATAAGCAATGTAAGATCCATAATAGAGATTTCTTTGCCGGTTCCGATATTGATTGGCTCTGGACCCACATTTTTCTGGATCGCAAGATCAATAGCTTCACAGCAATCTGGGGCGTACAAAAATTCCCTAGACGCTTTGCCAGTTCCCCACACATAAACTTTGTCGCTTTGGTCAACTAAAGCCTGATAAAACTTCAAGATAAGGGCCGGTATAACATGGCTACTTGTGAGATTAAAATGGTCGTAAGGCCCGTACATATTAACCGGGATTAGGTTTACAATATCCATACCGTACTGTTCGTGATATGTTTCCCCCAGCTTCATTAGCGCCTTTTTAGCGATGCCGTAAGGTGCGTTAGTTTCTTCTGGATACCCCGTCCATAAATCCTCCTCCTTGAATGGGACCGGCGTAAACTTAGGGTAAGCACACACAGTTCCTAGCATTACAAACTTCTCTACGTCGTGCTGTCTCGCAGCCTCGATCATATTGGCTCCCATAGCAAGGTTTTCGTACATGAACTTGCCGGGATTTTCTTGGTTAGCACCGATACCCCCCACGCTACCAGCCGCATGTACAATCACATCTGGTTTTTCATTTTTGATTGCTTTTTTGCAGGCATACATGTCTCGTAGGTCATAAACATTTGATCCAATCGGAACAACGTTGTAACCCCGCTTTGTGAGATACGGGGTTAGGTTCTTGCCTAAAAAACCGCTTGCCCCAGTGACTAAAACTTTTTTCATTTTTTCTCCTTACCAGTAACAGCCGCCTTCTACGGCTTTATAGTTTAATGGAACTTCTGACCCCGTTGGCCTAACCCAATACTCTGTACCATACCAATCATAATCTTTAAAGCCATCATCCCACCTCCTGCCTCTGATCCCATATAAAATTTGATTGCCTCCGCCAAGATGAACACATGGCTTACCCATATTTTTAATATAATTGCAGATTAGCAATGATAAACCACCACAGCCAACGGTAGCAAAATCAAAATCAAGTTCGTCTATTTGGTCTGTCATATCTCTATATTTGTCTTGCCATATTTTAGGCGGTCTTGACCCAGTTAGCGCATCTGAGTGCGGAGATGTCACTGTGACAACTTCTCCAATTTCTGCGCCTTTCCATATACTACCGAAATTTTTCGATTGATGCTGAACAGTTTCTGAAAATGGGGATACGCATAAAACTTTTTTGTTAGCCAAGCTATAGTGCCATCCATCTTTACCAAATACAAATGGCTCTAAACCCTCAAAAGAATCAAATCTTTTTACGTCTGGCTTGTATTGATCCCAACACCAATCGTCTGTCTTATTCGGCATCCAAGTCAGTGCATAATCCAAGTTTTGCATCGCTTGAATAAAAGCCTCTCCCCACTCGTCGGGCCTGTCGCCATAATAAACGCCAGCGTTAACAAATAGCTGTCCGTAGTACGGGTTGCCTCTTCTTGCCCAAGCGGCTAGCCAATCTGCCTCTACACTACCTAGCTTACCAAACGAGACTGGCCGCCCGTCAATGATAGCAGATTTTATTTCTTCGTTTATATTATTCATTAAAAATAGGCCGGTATCAAAGCCCCTCCGTTTCTAACCCAAAACCAATTATTTCTTAAAAAGAATTTAAAAGGCTTATTTAATTTTTTCATATGTTCATAAGCCATCCTGTGCGCACAGTAAGAAGCACCGTCATTGTATAGGTTCATAAATTCGTCATAAATTTTGCCATAGTATTTTATATTTTCGGTACTAGACGCTATAATACCGCAAGTTAAAGCCCCGTTGTTCCATATGTCGCCTTGACAAAACCCCGTATAAATCGAGTCTGTATCTTCGATCTCCTTAACAAAATCTGATCTTGTGGCAACGTCAGTCCTTGTAGCGATACAAATGTCGTAGTCTCCATCCATCAAATTTATTGCTCTACGACGAGAATACATCATAGATTGAAACACATCTGTAGGTATAGTTGCGTCTGGTGGGTTGCCGTGGTTCAGTTCTAGCTCTGGAATTTTTTCAAACACTCTCTGTTTTTCAATTACATACTCTTTGGGTTTATATAGATGTAAAATTCTATCTTCAGTGTCCTCTTTAATTGTGTCTAAAACTTCACCCTTTTTATCTGAGTATTTAATCAGTTGCTTACCGACCTCTGATTTATCAAACCAAGAATGAATAAAGTAATCTACCTCATAATCTTTAAGACTATTAGAAAGATACTTATGTCCTATTTCAAAATTTCTTGGTTGTCCGTACAGGCATACCGCAATTTTCATATTAGTGACTTTCATTTTTGGGGTATATAGTAATATTTTTAACCGGATGATCAGAATTCATTACGTAATTAATCCAGTTAGCTACATCTTCTGTTGTTAGTAAATCATCAACATTTCCATCATATGGATTTTCTGCGTTCCAGAGCGGAGTATTTATACCGCCGGGAGATAATGTTGTTACCTGCTGGCTAACTTCCATGCGCAAAGAGTCCGCAAACCCCTCTAATCCATGCTTAGTGGCAGAGTATACAGTTTGTAGATGTTGACCTCTCAGGCCAGCTACAGACGAAACCAAAATTATTCTTCCATCTTTTTTCATGTAGGGTATGTATTTCCTGACAAATAATATAGCTCCAGTTAAATTTACAGATACCATATCCAGTATATCTTTTTCAGTATGGTCAACTAGTCTGGCGCTCTTAAATTGTGCCGAGCAGTACACAATGCTATCAATTTGTCTGGGCGCTAAATCAAAATTAAAATCCTTAGTGTAGTCTATAGAATGATACTCGAAATTAGAAGCTATCTTACCCCTGCGTCCTAAGCCAACTACGTTGTGTTTATCGGAAAGCATTTCTGCTAATTTTAAGCCGACGCCGCTGCTGGCTCCGCTAATTATGACTTTCATATTTTATTACCCTTTCTATTTCTTCTAGGGTTATATCTAACAAAAAAATACTACGACCTATGCTTGTTGGTACAGGAGCGTTTTGCTTTCCATTTCTGTGTCTTGTTGCGTCCATTAGAGAGTCCCATAGTATCCATGCCTGATCAAAATATTTGTGACTTACTGGCAGTTTGCTTTTTTCTACCAAGTTTAAAATTCGGTTATATTCTTCTTTTGTTAACATGCCTCTCATAACCGATAACTTAGAGCTAAATAAAACGTCAAGAGCAACTGCTTCTCCATGAGCCAAAGGAGTTGCGCCTGTGTCTGTTAGGGATTTCATTTCTGGTATGGGGCTAAACGTGTGTCCAAAATCCACTACTCTTTCTAAATCTTTTTCCCATAAGTTTGGCTCTAACTCCTCCATCATTAAAGCAGAAGATCTATCTATTATTTTCTTACCAGCCTCGCAAACAAATTTATTCTCCAGCACACATTCTAAATTCTTCTCTATGAACTCAAATAATTCTGCATCCTTTATTACTGCTATTTTTATAATTTCTCCCATAGCAACTGTAATTTCTTTAGGGTCTAATGTTTGTAAAAATTGTCTATCTATGCAAGTTAGTATAGGCGGGAAGTAGGAGCCTAAACGGTTCCTGCGGTCAAAATGATTGATTGATGTTTTTGCTCCTAGTCCTGCGTCCACCATGCCTAGTAAAGTTGTAGGAACTTTGATGTAGGGAACGCCGCGACGGAACATGCTGGAGGCAAACCCAACCATGTCAGTCAATACTCCTCCTCCAATGGCGATCACTGGCTCGCTACGTCTAAGCAAGTTGAACCTTTCCATGTGGCCTAATATGCACAACAAGGTCTCTAAATCTTTAGTATCTTCTGAGCATTCTATTGGAACAATCTTTGCATTTATATTTCTTTCAGCAAAATATTTGTAGATTCGATCTTTCCATTGGCCGCAGCGATGGAAAAATCCATCAACAAAAACCAGTCTTCTTTGGCTATCGCCACCCATTAAAAGGCAATCTTCTGCAAATATATCATTGCAAGAAACTATCTTCATAATTATTTCTTGTTGCGATTTATAGTTAATTTGGCTCATTCAAAAATTCCTCTGCCAAAATATCTGCCTTTGTTAAAAATAGTGCAGGATCGCTGCCCGTAGCGACTTTGAATGGTAACATACGATAAAACTGCGAACATTCAAAAAATTTGATCAACATTAATTCTTTTTTTGAAAACTCTTGCCTCATGGTTTCTAACAGCTTTGTATTAAACCAATTAATTCCATCTGGTATTGTGTAATTTTCACCTTGACTTACCATTATTTCATAGTGCGAGTTGCTGGACTGTAAAAGCTGGGAATAATCTGTATGCTTGATATCAATAATATTTTCTTCGTAAACATCTATAAACATAACTTCATTAGAGTCTTGTAAATATAGGATGTTTTCTAGTGTTAAATTTCCGTGAGTCATAGACTCTTTTAATAGTAAACTATTCCAAATATCAATGGCTTTGTTTCTAACTTGTTCTAGCGGCGCGCTCGCGTTCAAATCAGCAGCTCTCAGCTTATCCAATACTTCTTCCTGAAAATATAAACCCATAGCATTCGAGGCAAATATTCTAGAAGCATTGATTTGATGTATCTGTGATGACGCTTTCCTTATTTTATCGACAAGTAATTCCGCCTCTTCTTTTGTTCTGTTTTTCTCAGACAAGTATTGGTAACAATTTACTGCGTCGGACCTGTACTCCAAATCCATATATGCAGTCTTTTCTAAACAACCGTAATCAATAACGACAGGAAATAATTTTGGAAATTGCTCGCCAAGACGCTGCATCTTTTTTAATTGAGAGTACCATCTATAATAGCCATATTCTCGGTTTTTTACAAGAGAAATCTTTTTTCTAACAAAGATTTTGTCCATATTTTCTATTAGCGAAGTGGTTGCTAAAGAACCGCCCGCAAGCAATGTCTCTTTCATACCTTATCCATTTCAGAGTTATTAATGTTGGCTACATATTCTTCAGGTGTGCCGAAGACTATAGTGCTTTCTGCTGAATATACAGGGCTGCTCACAACTTTTAATCCGCTGTCTATCATTGATTTGATTATTTCGCTGATATAGTTAGTTTCTTCTGTGATATAATTTAAGAATTTATCATCTTTAAAATAGTAACAGCCAGAGGACGCCCTCTCTGATATCACTGACTTTTCTCTGATATCTAGGACAAGTCCATCATTTTCGATTACGTAACTATAATCCCTGTTAGAAGAATTAAATACATCGACAACGCAGTCGGCAGCTCCTATCTCATTCCAGCTTCTTTGCGCCAGAACTGTGTCAATATTATGCACAATAATATTTTCTTTCTTTTCTAGAAAATCAATTGATTTTGCTAGAGTTTGAGCCTGTCCTTTGGTGTCGCCCACCCATTGTATATCATAAGGAAAAAAGTTTCCTAGCGTTTCCTCTATAATTGGTTCAAACTGAATGTCATTTTTGTTCCCGACAAAAGTACATTTAGTATCTGTAAGTGTAAGTTTATAAAAAGATTTACACACATAATATAGTAAAGTTCTATCTTTAATAGGTAATAAATATTTTGGAACTGAGTAGCTAAACCTTTTAAACCTTTCGTATTTTCCAGCTGCGGTTAAAATTAAATTAATCATCTAGGTACACCCTTTTAAAAGTTTCCATTATTTTTTCTGGAGAGTATTCTCTGTAAGCATTCCAGTCTTTGTTTGGATCTGGCTGAAATTTGGTTAGGATTTTTGTTAGCTCTTCTTCGTTGTTGTAATATATACCCTTATCCCCCAGTATAAAAATGTGGTTTCTTTCCTTTGACCCATCCCAAGTTATTACTGGTTTATTTTTTACAGAAAATTCACCACATGTCAAGCCAAAGCTCTCTCCTTCGGTCCTTGCGTGCAGCATAGCATCGCAGGTATTGATAAACTTTACTTTGTACTCCATATCGGAAGTCACGCGGATATTAAACACACGATCATGGTCTATAAACTTAGGGGTGTTTTGAAAGACAAAATATATATCATCTCTTTGATCTAAAGCTGATTTAATAGAGCGTTCTGCAAATTTAATATTCCAGCTGTAAGTACCTCCATTTCTACCAAAAACAACTCCATCTTTTGGTATCCCAAGATCTTCTCTTAGGTCGCCATCTACATCTGGCAAATTTATCATATGTGGAACCGCCGGTATCGCGCCATTAGAACAATGTTCACTAACCCAGTATGAATTGTATGCAAAAGACTTGCCGTGGCTTTGCGAGGGAGGAACAAGCCCTACAGCGTGTATGAGCATGGGGCAGTTCTCAAAAATTACCCCGTCTGTTTTCCAGCCTCCTTTTATTACATATACAGCGTCAATCTCTAACTCTTTTAGTTTTTGGTCAATATCAGCTATAGAGTCACCTGCAATTACACGCTCTCCAAATCTGGATGTGAATTTACCTTTAGTGGTATCATCGTTTCTTGGCTCATCTTTTAAGTAGAATATAAATGACTGATTGCCTAGCAATGACTCATTGTAGTTTGCATAGTCATAGACAGCCACCGTAGTGCCGTGTAAACATAAGTGCGTGCTATAAAATGCTATTTTCATAGAATATGTCTCCGCAAACTCTACCCAGTTTTCTATATTTATTTTGCTCTAAAAAACTCATTGGTTCGTTAGTGTAGCCATTGTCTTCTATACTAATTAAAGTTGGCCTGTTTACTGAAATATTTAATCCCTTCAGCACAGACAGCTCGCCGCCCTCAACATCTATAGAAATATAGTCTACGGGGCCTTTAATAATAGACGCTAGAGTGATGCTTTTTAAGTTAATTTTCTTTATTTCTCCACCATGATTAGATATGTCACCATGTATTCTTTTTACATGATCTTCATCATAATCTTTGGTCATACCGCTAAGCATTTCTGCGTATCCAGTAACGTGCCAAAATTCTACATCTTCTTCATTGTCTGAGGCTGCCGCATTGATACAGGTTGCTTGGGGGCGGTTTATTTTCAATTTTTCATAAACAGACGGGATGGGTTCTACGCAAACTCCAGACCATTGTAAGTTTTCATCTAAATCAATACTATTTGACCAAGTAATACCGTCGTATGCGCCAACATCAATGTAAAACCCACCAACCTTATTTTTAAAATACTTTCTAACAAAGTCTCCCGGTTGCGGCCTAACTACTCCGTCTTTGTAATAGCTTTTATATTTTTCAAAAACATCCATATTTATCTTTCATAGTTAAAGTTATCGAAGTCTTCTTTGTAGATTTTTTGGTATGTGGACCACGCTGACACCCTGTGGGTATTTCTCAGAAACAAAATAACTCATTTTAGCTTATCCATTATTTTTTCTAGTATAATTTTTGGATTAAATTCAGACAATAAATAGTCAGTTAGTGGAGGCGTGACAACCATATCCCTATATAGTTTATCATTATTGTTTATCTCTAGTATATAATCTATGTATTCTTGCTCACTGTTAAAATCTTGTCTATAAACAAAACTGTTAGAATTAAAAAATTTCTTAATTTTAGACCCGCCGTAATATAGAGGTATGCAGCCAGCACCGAGTGGCTCTAAAACCTTTTCTGTGATATACCCATCGTGATAGCTATTTTCAAAAGCTATGTTGAATTTGTAATTTTTAAGAGCCTCTATTTTTTCCTGCTGCGCGCCGCCAAGAACCCTCCCGACATTGTTCATTAATCCTCCCAAGCTATCAACTCTGTCAAAATTGGATAGAGATTTGAACATAGAGACTCTATCTGGGAAAGATCTGTTGCTAACAAAAGAGCAAAACTTTCTTTCCGTTATAAATCTTTCTCTATTGTTTTGTATTTGATTTATACCTAACATGTAGGTTGGGTTGCTAGGAAGCGGCCTTGGCTACGGCTTGTTGAACCAATTAATGCCTATTAAGAATAATGGAAACAGTATATCCTTATCATCTTCATCGTACTGGGATAGATTAATGTCGGAGTTTGTATAATGTGGTATATCGCTTTTTTGGAATTTTAAATTTTCCCCACAGATAAAAATCTTTTTGCAGTTGTATGATTGGTGACTCTTGCCATAGACCGAGTACACTAAAATATCTGGACTTTTGTTGTCTATTGTAACATCAAATTTCTGAGAAAATAGATCTGTGAAATAATTATCTGCTGGATTAAAATCATATTGAGCATAACCCCACATGTCAGCAAAGCCTAGTTTTAATTTTTCCATCTGTCTTCCCTTAACAAAGAATCTGCCTGACCCGACTCTGTAGTCTGATACAAACTAGGGTGAGTATAGCAAGACTTTAGTTTGTGCTTTTCTATAATTTCATTGAATCGCCAGTCCATAGCATTAGAAATATCAGGAAGCTCTGACATCATAACCTCTAAACATCTGTGGCTAGATAAATAACAATGAGTACATCTAGATCTATAACTAGGGTGGTGGTAAACATATTTATCGGCAGTTATACCCATAGGACGAATATCGCAGCACTCACCAATAAAATTAATGTCTCCTTGAATTTCCTCAAACTCTTTGACCACCCTAGCCATGTATCCCCAAAAATCCATATCTGGCAGCATGATATCATCTTCAAAAACTAATATATTTTCATAGCCATGCTTTTGTTGTTGATCATAACAATACTGATGTTTTAGATACAGAGATATTTCTCCAAGATTCAAACCGTCATG
>Ga0099849_1000722_pt1 | contig 15271 bp, 26 predicted proteins | sample CB_VirMetaG_4_FD_78177 | JGI IMG/M metagenome (GOLD analysis project Ga0099849, IMG submission 78177) | Freshwater to marine saline gradient viral communities from Chesapeake Bay - CB_1508_1M Viral MetaG | ecosystem: Environmental > Aquatic > Marine > Coastal | place: USA: Chesapeake Bay... | reverse complement strand
TGGATAGGTACGATTCTCTTTCCAATAATCCATAGGCTCTACAGAGGCACACAGTTCGAAATATTTAGGTAAGTAGTAAGCTACTTGTTTTAGTTCTAGATCTTTTTGGTATTCTTCCTCATAAAAGAAGACACTACTCTGTTTTAACCATTCTAACCAACCTAGGTCAGTTTGTGCAATAGTCAGATCAATATCGATTGCAATAATCTTACTCATAGTCGTCCCTCTTCGTACATCTTAATCAATTTATTTTCGTAATCTTCTACTGTACTATTATTGTTAATATTTATAAATTTAACAGTACCTTTTAACATAGCAGGTTCTAAGTAATCTCTGCTATCATTAACAAAAGAACAACCATCTCGTAAGATTCTCACTACAGTTACACTATCAGCACCAACATAATCTATGACTGGTTGTAGCTCTTGAGGAAAACCTCCATCAGCAATACATACTGTACCTTCTTTTGGTAGTGTAGAAACCAGAGCTTTACCGAAAGCATCTTCACCAAAACTAGGTTTAATAACTACTTCTGAAAAGTGGATCAATGCTTCTCTTTTTGAGTATAGTTTATTATTTATCCTATACAATGGCATATCCTTCCACCATACAGTAGATAGTTGTACCTTAGTTGATACATAGTAACTTTTTCTGTTTAGATAGTCATAAGTTTTTTCATCATACCCATCTAAGAATTGATCTACAGGAATACCTAAACCTGCAGAAGTAATCTTAATTAGTTCATCTTTGAACTCTCTTATACAAGCAATACCGCCTTTATCTATTATATAACTAGACAGACAAGAGGCTGAGATACCTTTACCTGCTCTAGGTGGTGCATTAAATAAATATACTTTTAACATAAAGCCTCCTTATTTGACAAAGATCACCATTAATGTTATACTTGATCCTTGGTGGTTATATTATACGTACTAAGATGTTTTTAGGGTTCATACTTAGTATAGGAATTCTGCCGTTAGATAGCAATTCTCGAAAGAGCAATAATAGTAATTTAATTTATAATAAAAGTAAAGTAAATATTAATAACAATTTGAAAATAATCTTAGAGCACTAGATCTTATTATTGCTCTTTGAGTTATTGTTAGAAACTATGCGAAGCACAAAACCCTATATGCCGTAGGCAACTTTTACGTTTAGCCGTCTAGACGTCCAAAATTTATTGATATTTGCTTTACATTAAAAAATCTGTTATACTTAATACATAGCTTGATAAAGGGTATAACCCAAATTCAGAGACTATCTTTTTAAGATATAGAAGTCAAGTTTTTATTCATAATATTTCCTCTTAGAATGACCCGTCCTTTTGGACGGGTTTATTTCTATCCATAGTACACAACTAAAAGGTCTATAACATAGTATAATCCCTCCATAGGTAAACCAATAATCAACCCTCGCATAAAATCCGGTAAATATTTAATCATAATATAACTCCCGTCTTGTTTAACATACCTAATAGTATTCTAGTTTGAGGGGATTGTAAACCTGTATCTTTAGCCCAATCTTGGATTTCTTCCCTAGTCATTGATTCATGGATCATTAATATTTGTCCTGTAAAGGCTTCCTCATCTTCGCCACACCAAACTTGGTCACCTTGGCAATAATAAGAAGAACCTTCTTCCACTTCAAACTTGATGTAACTTCCTTCCCAACCCATTATACCTTTAATTTTCATTCATAATCTCCTTTATCAATAATCTACTTTATAACATACTAGGTTTTTTATACCTCTTATTCCTTTCATTTGAGCTTCTTGTTTATTACATCCTTTAAAAGTTATACCATAATACCTACACAATCTTTGGATTAATACTACTTCTATCACACTACCTGTAAAAAAGATAGAAGATATCTTGGTTTCACCTCTTTTAAGCTCTTTTATAAAAGTTTCACAACTTAGAACTAACTCCTTTCTCTCTAAACTAATAACCGCCTTTTCTCTTTTTTCTATAAGTTCTCTCTTAAGTTTCAACATAATCAACCTCCTAATAATTTAATCTCTTGCCAACTAAGAATCACCTTTGAGGTGCCCTCAGATTGCGCCTGTTGTGCGTAATGAAGTAAAGCTGATAGATTGTACTCTTCATAAGGTTTAAGCTTCTCAGCGTCCTTACGGAGCGTTTGTCGCAATCCATTAGTTTTCTTCTTAGTGTATAACTTGTCTTCTATTTTACACACTAACCAATCCGTGTCAACTACTTTATCATAATTAATTGGAAAAGGTTGTTTTTCTTTACCAGTAATCTCCTCTGAAGGTTTACCTTTCTTAAAATCTGCTATCCATTCTTTTGGGAATGTTTCATAATCAGGGGTAACAGGACAAAGATAAGATATACACAAACCTTTAGGTTCCTCTTTATCTATGTTATCTATTGTTCTTAACTTCCACCTACGTTCTTCATAACGTTTCATAAGCACACCTCTCTAATATTATCATCTGTATGGTTATCAGAGTAACTAGCCGCTTCTATGATCTTTTCGTAAGGTATATTAACTCCACTATTAATGTACCTACTAATTTTTTTAGCTTCTTTAGTACGAGAACCACTACCAGTGTATATATAATCACTACTAAGAGTTTTATACTCCCAAGTCACCTTATCCATTATTACTCTACCAGTTACAACAGTAGCTAGTTTACTATCTTTTTGTAGGACTATGATATGACAAGATTCTCCTGATTCATAAGTTCCACAAGAATCCTTAAAAGCCTTTTTAAAACCGGAGGTTTTCACCTTACTTCGGATTAAAGCTACATTACCTGTAAAAACACATAAGCTCTTTTTATTTACATTTCTAACAATCTTATCTTTGGTTCTTTCGTAACTTACTTCACCTGTTCTAAGGTTAGTATTAGTGACTCTACTATCAGAGTAAGCTATCTTATTTTTTATATCCACAACTACGGTAGTCATAAGCAATCTCCTCTCTTAATTTACAAACATAGTAAACCGTCTTTTACTTAATGTCAAATACTTTTTAATTAAAAATTTTAGTTGACACTCACTATATCTTTGGTTTAGTATTACCTCAGTCACGAACAAAAGGAGAACAACAATGAAGAAGAACCTAAGAGAAGCTATAGAAGATATCAAACGTACTGTAAGTTTAATGTCAAATACTGTTGTAACTAAACTAAGTTTTGATTATACTGAAGATCGTATAGAGTTCTGGTGTGAACTTTATGACCCTTTGTTTGGTGAACATACATTCTGTGCAGAGTGTGAATTAACTCAACAAGATTTTGATAACTGGGATGAACACATGATCAATGTAGTTACACAACAATTGTGTATAGATTACTTAGAAGCTGCTAGAGATCAATCAACAATACATTAAGGATATACTATGTTAACCTCTCTTGTTTATATTTACCTAGGTTGTTGTTTAATTTTTGTATGCAAGTATATAGAGGAGCTTTTTCTTAAGAACAAACTACCTAAAAGTAAGAGATGGTTAACAGGATCTTTAATTTTTTTACCATCTTTGTTGATTTTGTTTTGGGTTATTGCTATAGTGTTCACATATCATTATAGAAAAGTATTATTTAGGAGAAATTAATGGGTATTGATCACGATAAACTTAACAAGATTTTAGAGGGTTTACCTTACACCTTGACACAAGAGCAATCAGAGTTTCTTAACTTGTTTTTAACAACTAAAGGTCATTGTAGTTTATTAGGTAGTGGTGGTAGTGGAAAATCTACTATTATGTGGATACTTAAACTTTATTATGAAGATGAGATAGTTTTTGCTGCTTCTACAGGAACTGCTTCAGAAGAGCTACCTAATAACATAGGCTGTGGTACGGGACACTCTTTGTTTAACATGCCAAGAGATTTTGCCATAGATTCTGATTGGAAAAAAAGGCCGTCAGATATTTTAACCAAAACGGATCTTATTAAGATCGTTGTATTAGATGAAGGTTATTGTTATAATAGTCAAGATTTAGCTTTTATTAAACATCAAATAGATAAAGTTAATAAAAGATCTAAGAATAGATCCAGAAGAGATATAAGGCTTTTACTGGTGGGGGATTGTCTTCAAAGATTACCTATAGTATCTACTAAAGGTAAGAAGTTATTGACTGAAGAGTATGGACATTGGTTGATGTTTAGAAGTCGTGTATGGAAAGATATGAAATTTACTGTAAAAGTGTTTTCTGAAGGAAAAAGACAAAAAGGGGAAGAACCTAAAGATATCTGGTTTAGAAAAGCTTTGAAGGTTTTACGCTTTGGATTAACAGAACATTACCCTATTATACTGAAAGGGTTTAATAAAAAGTTTGTAGGTAGTAATCATTCAGATGATGCAATATATATAGCCCCTACAAACAAAAAGGTAAATGTGTACAATGAGAATTATTTGAACAAGAATCCTAATATAAAAATAACTTTTAAGGTTAAATTTGACAAGAAGTATACTACTAAAGATTTTCCTATGGATTGGGAGGTAACTCTAGCGGAGGGTGTCAAATTTATAACTTTAGTTAATAATCCTGATGAGGGTTGGTTCAATGGTACTATATTAACAGCTACTAATGTTTCTAGTGAAGGGGTGTATGCTATAAAAGAAGATGGCGAAGAAGTCTTTGTAGGTATCCATGAGTTTAAAGAGGAAGAACTTTATGCAGATACTGTGACTAAAGCTGGAGTGGAGCAATTAGTACAGAAAAGACGCCACAAGGCAAGTGCTTTTATGCTACCAGTTAAACTCTGTGCAGGTTTTACCTTCGCTAGATGTCAAGGGCGTACTATAGATCAAGAATTAGTGTTGGATTTTGGTAGTCAAAGAGAGTCTTGGTTATATGAGAATAAAAATATGGAAGATTTTATGGTCGCTGGAGCTTATGTAGGTTTCTCAAGAGCGACTAATATAGACCATATAAAATTAAGAAACCCTCTTAGACCTGAACACATCAAAGTATGTAGAGAGTCAGTAAATTTTTGGTTTGAAAATATAAATAAATAAATAAATAATTAAATAGGATAAGTTATGGATGAGGAAATAAACTATTTAAAAGTTTTCATAAAGAATACAAAGAAGTATTACACAGTACTTCCTTGGGAAGGGGATAGATTTAGTACTAACAACGTGAAGATGTATCCTATATATTGCGAAGTTTGTAGTAATGATAAAGAACTTTTCCCTGAAAAAATTCTTATAAGAAAAGGTGATGCACTTAAAGGGTATTGTCCTTGTGCTTGTTCAGGAGGTTATAAATATTCTGAATTACAGTATAAAATTTTGGTAAAGAGAAATATACAAAACAAACCTAATTTGAGTATTGTGGATTTTGAAGACCCTTACAAAGGTATTAAGAGTACTAGGTTCTCAACTTACTGCTCAATACATAACACTTATAATTATAAACAAAAATTGAATAGTAGGTTTTGTAGTCATAAGTTTTTCTGCCATAAGTGTAGTAAAGATTCTTTATCAAAAAGTAAAATAAAAAGTACTAAAACTTATCTTGAAAATCTTACAGGAGAAGGTTATTACTTAATTAAAGACCCTATCAAAAAATGTTCAGGAGGTTTTCATAGGTATTGGTACTATTTTTGTGATACCTGTTCTAAAGATAACTATGTAAAGTTAGGGCTATGTAGTGGTACATTTTCTACTACTACGGGTGCATTACAAATGGGACAAAAACCTTAGATGTAATTCTGTTAAATACAACAAAGCTATGGCCACCTACCTTATAAATACTTTTACAGAAGAAAGAGGTTATAGCTTTATTAACTGGGTAGAATCTTACACTAATGCTAGTACCCCTTTTGAATATGCTTGTAAGGAAGGACATATTAACCGAAGTAGCTTGAATAAAATATTACAGGGGTATGGTTGTAAATCTTGTAATAACTACGGGTTTTACCCCAGTAGGTCAACCGAAGTGGATACACTTTATGTTATCGAGCTTAAAAATACCGAAGAGACGCCTTTTGTAAAAATAGGGAGGTCTTTTAATACAAAGGAAAGGTTTAGAGAGTATACTAAATCTTATGATGTAGAAATATTGTACACTAAAAGAAGTACACATCGAGAGATATTTAATTTAGAACAAAAACTCTTGCAATTTTTTGCAGACTTTAGTATCATACCTACGGAAAAATTCGGTGGAAGTAGTAAAGAGTGTTTTAGCTTCTTAATCAAAGACCTGTTAGAAGGAGCTTTAATATTTTTAGACAGATATTAATAATATTTACTTGCCAAGACCTTTAAAACGTAGTAATATTAAGGTATGCCAAGAGTCGGTTAAGTTCTACAAGAAACATTTGAAGGAGTGACAATGATGAAACTAATAATAGCTGGAGGTAGAGACTTTTCAGATTTTAAGTATGGGTTTAGTTGTATTAACCATATGCTTAAAAATACTCCATTAGAAGATGTTACTATCATTTGTGGTAAAGCTTCTGGAGGCGATACTTGTGGTGAAGAGTTTTATAAAGCTAACAAAAACTTAGGGGTTAAGATATTGTATTTCATCCCAGAATGGGATAATATAGATAAACCTTGTGCTGTAGTTAAGACTAACCGATACGGTAAACCTTATAATGCTAAAGCAGGTATGGATCGTAATCATAAGATGGGAGATGATGCGACTCACTTAATTGCATTCTGGGATGGTAAAAGTAAAGGTACTAAAGATATGATTACTTATATGGAGAAATTAAAGAAGCCTGTAAAGATATTTAAATACTGAAGGAGGGTTAATGGGTAATAAGAAAAGAGAGGTACGTATACCTCATCAAAAACGTAAGGTAATGAAACTCTTAGAAGAGTGGTTATCTTCTGAAGATGTTAAATCTATGGCAGATATTGATGCTAAGTTGTTCGATGAGATCATAGAGGATCATCCTCAACTAGCATTAAGTTTCTGTGAAAAATTAAACGGTTAGTCATAACATATTTTAAACAAATTGTCAATATTGATCTTTTATGGAGGATATTATATAATGAATACATCTACTAAAAATAATAATAAAAAAGAGGAAAAAATGAATGGTACAAGTAAGTACGTACATGAGCGTGTAGAAGTGTGTATTAGTTGTGAGAATGAATTAACTTATAAAGAGAAACAGTTAGATGTACTCTTCTGTGGAGGATGTTCTACTAGGTCTTGTGATGATTACAGCAACAACCATGAATATATTCATGATAGTAATCCACTCGATGATATCATATTCTCATAGATTTGCAAAGTTTTGGATAAAGTGTTATAATATATTATAAAGAAAAGTTGAGGTAATTAGAAACTCATCTGAATTATTGGTACCTATTTCCTGTTCAGGTATCCTTTTATCCTCTGTCGCTATGTTGTGTCCCTCTCCTTGCACAGCATAGCGACTTTTTTATAACTTGATCTAAATTTAGCCCTTACATGGAGAGATCTGTGTAAGGGTTTTTTATTTTAAAATAATTGTTGACAAAGATCTTTAACAGGATTATATTGAATACAGAAAGACAAAAAGGAGCATATAGATGATACATTTTAAGATTAGTAATAATGGTGCTGAACTTAGGAATGAAGATGGTAGATTGTTAAAGATTTATCAAAGAAGAGATTACAAAAGTATTACCTCTATGCGTAATAAAGTAATATCGGATTGGTCTAAAATGGTAGATAATTTAATGACCTTAGATTAAAATTTAAATTAAAATACAGGTTGACACGATAGTATAAACATTGTAAGGTTACTATAGGCCTAAGAGAAAGGAGTAACAGAATGACTAAAATTGTAATAGATAACCTGCTTAATTCTTTAGAAGATTCAAAAGTTTTAGAAAATTGTGATTATAATATATTTTATGGAGATTTTGTAGAACAAGCACCTTACTTAGGTGTAGAATATTTAGTAGATTTCAATGTATTCTTTATCTCAGCAGAGTTTGGAAAAGACCATTTAACTTATGTAAGTAAAACTTCTGTACTAGAAAATTTTAGTGAAATTCTAAAGTCTCTATTCACAGGGAGCGAAGAAGATCTTAAAGATTTACAAAAAGAAAATGCAAAAAATTACTATAATAAGATTGACTATGCAGCATTAATGAATTATATTTATGAAAGAGAAGGGGTAAACTTCTTTAATAGCAGTAACGGAGTTCTATTTTTTGATGAAAAGGAGAGTAATATGGAAAACTCAATCTTTAGCCACGATGTAGAAAAATACCTAACTGATATGATTTCAATTGCTAGTAAAGGTGAGTATACTAAAGTAATTGGACGTGATAATGAAGTTTCTGAAGTTGTTAAAAGTCTTAGTAGATTTAAGAAAGGAAACCCAATGCTTGTAGGAGAATCTGGGGTTGGTAAAAGTTCTATCGTAGAAGGTCTTGCTCAAATGCTTGCAGAAGGCTCCCAGAAGCTACCAGAGCATCTTAAAGAGTTCAAACTATATGAACTAGAGGTTGGCAAACTAATGGCTGGGGCGAAGTACAGAGGCGATTTAGAGCAACGTGTAACAGATATCTTCACTGAAGTAAACAATCTAGGTAATGTTATTATCTTTATTGACGAGATTCATGGTATTAAGGGTAAAGAAGAAAGTTCTCTAGATATTGGTAATCTGTTGAAAACTTACCTAACAAAAAGTAACGTAAGAGTTATTGGTGCAACTACTTACTCAGAGTTTAAACGTTTCATCGAGAAAGACCCTGCACTACCACGTAGATTCCAGAAGATTGATGTACTAGAACCAAGTGTAGAAGATTGTTATAAAATCCTAGAGGGTGTGAAGGGATCTTATGAGAAATATCATGGAGTTTCTTTCACAAAAGATATTATTAAATATATCGTAGATAAAGGAGATCATTTTATTACTAAAGGTTTCTTACCTGATAAAGTATTAGATGTTATGGATTTGGTTGGAACTGAGGTAAAGATTTCTAACAAGAAAAAAGTAACTTACCGTGATGTTAATAAAGTTATCAGTGAGGTTGCTCAAGTACCTTTAGATAGTCTACAAGATACTGGTAAAGTGCTTAAGACTCTTAAGAAACAACTTAACAAAGATGTATTCGGGCAAGAACATGTTACTGAAGTCGTGGAGAGATTGGTTAAAGTTTCCAAAATGGGTTTAGGTGGTAAAAATAAACCTATGGCATCTCTACTTTTCACTGGTAGTTCTGGTACAGGTAAGACTGAGCTTTGTAAGAGTATTGCTAATACCTTAGGTTTGAAATTGTGTAAATTTGATATGTCAGAATACTCAGATCAGACAGCAGTAAACAAGTTGGTAGGTTCTAATAGTGGATATGTTGGTTATGAAGAAGGTGGATTACTAACAGAAACTGTTATGAAGAATCCTTCTAGTGTGGTACTACTAGATGAGATTGAGAAAGCACATCCTTCGGTGTATACTCTCCTCCTACAAGTTATGGATGAAGGTAAGCTCACAGATAACCAAGGTAGAGTTGCAGACTTTAAGAATGTTATCTTTGTAATGACAAGTAATACAGGGGCTGTAGCAGTACAAGAAGTAAAAACTACAATGGGTTTCTTAGATACTTCATCTCAAGAGAAAGATTTTGTACTAGAAGAAGCTTTACAGGCTGAGTTTCCACCAGAGTTCCGTAATAGATTAGATGCTGTTTGTAAGTTTAATAATTTTACTAATGATGTTCTACAAGACATTACAACTAAGTTTGTTAAACAAGTAGAAGGTTTGGTTAAAGAACAAGGTTATGATGTACAGTTCTCCTTCACTAAAGCAGCTACAAGTTATTTTGTAGAAAACGGTTTCGAGAAAGGTATGGGTGCTCGTCCAATGTCTAGATTGGTTAAAGAGAAGCTTAAACTTCCACTATCAGACCTACTACTAGATGGTAAACTAAAGAGGGATAGTAAAAATGTTATCAAAGTAGGGATTAATAAAGGAGAACCAGAACTTACCGTACAAAAATTTGAAATAGCTTAATAAAAATAGCCCCTAGCGTAAGCTAGGGGTTTATTAGTTTCAATCTATACTACAATCAGGAACTTTAGCCCCTCTTAGATGTTCCTTTATCCAACAAACATCTTTCCTCAGTTCATGCACATCCATCTTAAGAGTTTTAATATCCTCTTCTACTTGAACTGCCCCATGTCTATGTTTGGAGTTTTCTTGCACCTCTCCGTATAGATTGAAAATTCCGTAAGTACTGGTAGGTAATACAGCGACAAGTAGTCCTACTATAATTTGTTTCTTCATATCTACTAATCTCATTGTCTTTCCTTATGTGATCGACACCACCCTTCCAAATACCCCATTTTATAATCAAAGGATTTACCTGCACAATCTCTAATGACTTCACTACCTAGCTGAGATAAAAAGTGATAAACAGTCATTTCAAGATTATCAGGAACAATAGTATGTCCCTGAATACTTTCTATTGCTTCTAAAATTCTTTCTGCATCAGGTGACATATTTTACCTTTTTTTTTTTTAATAAAATTGTTGCATTCCTGTTAAAATTATACTAATCTTTAGTTGTAGTTAAGATAAACAAAACAAGGAGATTACTATGAGTAACCTAAATCAATTAGAACTTTCTGTAGAAAATCTGAACAACTCAGCATCTAAACTTAAAGATATTTTAGAGGATTATAGTAAATTAGAACGTATAGCTGAAAAGTATGACAGGCAAGCTGAACAACTAAAAAACTTATCAAAATATTTTAAAGAATCCGCAAGAATTGCTAAACTTAGAAACTAAGGAGTTTGTTATGTTAAATTTAAACAAAGATATTTTAGAAAAATCTAAAGATAAATATAAAGGTTTTCATGAGGATTTAAATTCTTGTTGTGAAAATTATAAAGAATGTTTTACATTTATGAAATCTAACATGAAAAGGACTTCATTACGTAAACAAGGTTATACTACAAAAGATAAAGAGTACTATAATAATTAAATTTTAAAGGAGGTTTTATGAAAAAAGTTATAAGTTTCCAAAATAACTTTATAGATAAAAATTTGAAAGATTCTATTTCTAAGTTTAATAAAATAAAAGAAGACCTTGAAATTTTAGAGGATCTTTGTAATGAGTATTTAAAACATCACAAAGAATCTTATACTAAAAGGTCTACTTCTAAATATTAAAGATGTTAAGGTACATCACTGACAATATCAGCAACAGTCATGTTGTACATCTGAAATACACAGTTAGCTGATGTACCACTATCCTGTAAATAAGGGAAGGTATCACCATCTCCCATTCTCCACCAATGATTAGGTTGACTATCTAATGTGGATAAGTCAAACGGTGTACCACTATTGTAAATGTTGGATACATTGGTACTTTGGTCACTATTCCAAATTGCTAGTTCGTCTACCTTACAAGCATTTTTCATATACGATCTGCCGTAGTACCTACCAACTCTTAGATTTTGCCCAATCAAAGCAGAAGTAATCCCATAATTAGTATTACTGTTTGTGGTAGTTAATTGAGTACCGTTTTTGAATATTTTAAAACGGCTGTAATAGTCGTTAATACTCTCACTACTTCCACCAGTTGTACCACCGTCGTATGTGATTAGAAAGTGTTTCCATGTGCTACTACCTGGTACACTATTAACGGGTGTTGTAAATTTTAGGTTATTATTCAAACTCCCATACGCAAGGATAAGTTGCTCTTTGGAATTATCAGCACCATTCCATGTAATCCTTATGTGATTCTCGTTGTCAATGTCATCAGCACCGAAATAAAAAACGGTTTGGACTTGGCTAGTAGCATCGCCCGTTTTTAACCAAAATGCAATACTCCAAGCGTCACTGCTTCCGCATCCGTTGCCTGTTCTACCAAGCACAGAATCCAACAAAGCAGCGTTAGCCCCTAACCAGGCCTCTTCCTGCTTAAATCTTACACTTTTGGTGTTAGCAAAGGCTAGCGTACTAACAGTAAGTACAATCGTTTGACTGTCTTCCCCGTTGTAGTTTATAGCTTTCACTGGGATGTTGTAAGTACCAACACTCAGAGAAGTACCCCCTATAAGTTTTCTTGGATTACCTTCTACTGTGACCACACCGGGTACATTAGATAAATCCCATTCATAACCAACACCATAATCTACAGTTAACTCATAATTCAATACTTCTCCTTCCACCAAATTAATCGTAAGAGGAGAGGTTATTCTAGGGGATTCACCTGTAGATGAACCACTGAGAGTAAATTCTACATTAAGTGCATTTACTGTTTCTGTTAAATCCGAACCATAAAGAGTTATCTCATCTTGTTTAACAAACTGATCAAAGGCTACTTCTGTAACTAGGTCTTCTCCTTTAACAGAATCTTTTATAGATACTTTACCGTTATCAGAAACAGCTTGTAAAGAGTTTATAAACTGTGCTCCATTAGAATCTTTTATAAAAATACTATGAGCATTATCGTCTCTATATATAATAATCATTGTTTTACAACTCCTATAGAAGATCCTGAGTTTATTACAAACCCATTAGTCGATAACTTTATTTGAAGTGTTATAGGATTATCTTTAGTGTTTAAATCCCCCATGTAAATCATTTGAGGGGCTAAAGCATATCTGTAAGGTTTACCGCTACCACTATCTAATCTACCTAATAAAGTATCTAATGTATAATTATTCCCTGTACCACCTAATTGATATCTTAATTCTAATAAAGCGTTATTGGTGGTAGGGGTTACACTGAAATCATTTCTTATAAAACAATTATCACCTAAATTTAATTCAGAAAAATCAAAAGAACCTGTAGAAGTGTCCATTAAGTTAGTAACACCACTAGGTAAATAAGATAAATTAGTAAAAGCTCCTAAACCATCATTTGTTAAAGTAGTCCATGTATCCGCAATAAGGGTTATAGGGTTTACAGAAGTTCCTGTATCATTATAATCTGCTATACCAGAACGAGATGTGATAGTATTACCTTCACTAACACTAATACCTAACTTTCCTACAATAATAGCCATCTTATATCTCCTGTAAATTTAAAGTAGCTACTTTATAAACTCCATTAGGTCTAGCTTTAGCCCACACTTTATTACTTCCACTTTTTATTAGCGCAGAACACATTACAGAAGGAAAGTTTGCTAAAAGAACACCATCAACTGAATCTATATCAGGTTTTACATCAGATTCAACTAACATTGCCCATACGGTATGTTTATTTGTGATAAGATATTGTGTCCCTGCTGGAATTCCAGAAACATCAGAAAGGTCTGTCCAGTCCTCGGACTCAACAGAAATGTCGGGAAGAGTATTCGCCATAATTTATTCCTTAAAAATAATAATTATAATGATATAAGGTTTTCACATACAAAAAGCACACCCCTTAGTTAAGGGGTGTGCTAATATATATTGTCTCTCCGACAAGACAAGTTGTAACATACGCTATACCTTTGCTTAAATACTACGAATGTTCTCCGATAAAGAACGGGAAGAGGCTCGGAGTCACCTCTTTCAAACAAGTAGCTACTCTTGTTCTATCCCTATGTATTAATTATAACATAATAACAGATTTAATGCAAGTTTAATTTTAAAGACTAAACCTTTTACTATTATTACGTCTTTTCTTTCTTTTTTCAACTCTTCTTGAATTGTAGTTGTCTACACTACTACCCGTATCCCACATAGTTTTAACGTTAGGATTATTAGCAATCTCATCATACTCTTCTTGGTTTGTACCACCGATCTTAATAAGACCAAGACCACTTTTAGTTTTAGCTAGACACTCACAAACATCCTCTGGATGGCGTAAGAAGTATTCATACATCTTCTCCCAACCTGATTCATTATTAGAGGTACTAGAGGAACTATAAGATTCTTCTACAGATACGTTACCAACTTTTTCTTTACGAGATACTAAATCTTTAGAAGAACTTCCTCCATCATGCGCCCAAGCTTGCCTAATAAGGTACTTTAAAGTAGCTAGTATAGTGCAATATAAGACATCACATCGGTATATAATACTATCTTCGAAGTTATGTATACAAGATTCCACAATGCCATCTAGAACGCTATCTGGTAGTATAGATTCTTCTATAGCACCCATAAGGAAACGAGCATCTTTCTTTAATTGTTCTCTATCAATAGGAGTTGAAGGATCAAGACCATTAGCAATAGCCTCATCACTACAAGTAGTCATAATTTACTCCATTATATTAAATTGTTTTAAGTCTAGGTTCTTGCTTATACAGAAACCTCTAGCATAATCTGGAAATCTCAAATATCTATATACTTTGACCTGTTCCTCAAAAGTATTAAAACACTCTATTAGTATATCCAGAGTATTTTTATCTATAACAGACACCTTATTTCTTGGTATAAATATATTTCTGGGGTCAGGTGTTAAATTTTGAGGATATTCAATAAAGTAATGTTTACCTTTGATAGTCATCAACATACATTGAAGTTTTATAGAGGTTATATAGCTTCTTGAGAAATATTCCAGATCATTCATTATTACTCTCCTAATTTTTCTTTAAAATCCTTAATCATGTTTTCTAAAGACATTGTACGTTTAAGTTTAATACTGTAATCCTCTTCTGCATATTCATCAAAAGCTTTTTTATCTTCTTTAGTATTCTTAAGGGTTTCTATCCAAGACCAATCTACAGGTTTATTAGGTAAGCTGACCTCTGATACCTCTTCTTTTACTTCTTCTTTAGTACTAATTACAGTTAGAGGTTTTTCAATAATAGGAGTCTCTTGTAGAGCAACGATATTACTAATCCAGTAACCTTCTTCATAAGACCACTTTTCTAAAGATTCTTTAATAAGCAACTCTAACCTAGCTTTCATTTCTTTTGCACTAGAGCAGTGATATTTTGTACCAAAACTATCACTGAATGAAAAAGCATTTTCCATATAAGTAGACATGTTTACATCAATTCTATTAGATTTTAATTCAGTTAGGAATTCTTTTTTATTAAGTTTCATATTATTCTCCAAGTATTAAAAAAGGACAGGGGCATAAGCCACCTCCCCTTATAATATAACAATTTTATTAAGCAAGTTTAACTTTAGCGTTAACAACTAGCTCAGGACGAGTATTAACAGTCAAGAAAGAAGTTTCAGTTTGTACTTGAGCTTTACGAGCAGTTTCTTCTACAAACATGTACATATCTTGTGCTTCAGTGTTTGCGTACTCGATAAGGTCAGCAGGTGCAAAGTGAGTTTGGAACATATCAACAATACCTAGAGGTAGGAACCAAATCTCATCAGCAGCGATTTCACCGATAGATTGACCAACAAAATCCTCAATATAAGTAACACCTTCAGTTTCCCAAGAACGGTTAAT
>Ga0099849_1000721_pt1 | contig 15277 bp, 35 predicted proteins | sample CB_VirMetaG_4_FD_78177 | JGI IMG/M metagenome (GOLD analysis project Ga0099849, IMG submission 78177) | Freshwater to marine saline gradient viral communities from Chesapeake Bay - CB_1508_1M Viral MetaG | ecosystem: Environmental > Aquatic > Marine > Coastal | place: USA: Chesapeake Bay... | reverse complement strand
ATTTGCTTTTGTGATTCTACCTTCATTCAACATGTTGTCGCACACGTTGACAAAGACTTGAAACTTTTGTTCTCTTGTTAGTGTGTCTGCTCCCTCGCAATTTTTCATCACGTTGAGCATTTGTTTCTTGGATGTGATCATTTTAGAACGTAGCAGTAATCGATAGAATTAACGCAAAATCCTATGGCAGATGTAATCTCTTCTACAAGATCATCAGCATCAGATGCTTCCCAAGTGGTAGACATTACGTCTTCGATAACATCTTGTTGCTCTGAAGGTGACAACTCAAAATTATCATCTTCAAAGTCGATGTTAATCTCAGTGACACGATAGTGCATTGGTTTGTAAATCGAAAGTTTGCGAAGTTGACGATTAGTGTCAGCGAACATAATCAGAGATACAGAAAAGAACCGTAAGCATCACAAATGTGAGGATTATCTGCCAGTTGAGTGATCAAATAGCGGACACCTTTTGCAGGTGCTTTGTATGATGCAGGCTTGTAACATTCGCCGGTATTCTTATCAACGAACATGAAGCAAGAACGTCCATTCAAACGTTCATCAACTTGCATTACAGGGTCAGTATTTTTCAGATAAGACCACACCTTGATATATTTGCGACCAATCTCCATCTCAAGTTGAGTATAGACAGAACGATTGTTTTCAAGTGAAAGAACTTTCCACTCATTGTTCAGCACTTCGATGAGTGCTTCAGTCAGGAATTGTGGTTTGGTTTGAGTGGCGATCATGGGTGTGTTCCTTTGACCTTTTAATAATACACGAAAACAGACCCCTTACAAGGGGATGTGTGCAACTAGATCAACTGGCACAGGCAAACCTACCATTGTTGAAGTTTGCGTGAGAGAATTGCTCTCGGTTGACTAACTTAAACATACCAAATTGATTGGTCTTGACATAACCCTCACCATCACATACTTCATCGTTGATGAAAGTCAGAGGACCACTATCACAGCACAAAAATAACATATCATCCTTGATTGACTTGACAAGAGACCACAAACGCAACACATTCACGTCAATTCCATTAGCATGAGCTAATGCATCTTGTGTCAGGTCATCAATATCAATGCTATGACGGATACACGCATTAAGTTGTTTCTGAATCTGTTGCGATTGCTTGGGAGTTACAAACTCACAAAGGGTAGATATTTGACGAGCAAATGCAACAACCTCACTGAAATCTTCATCAAGTTGCCAACACTTTGGTTTGATAAATTTGCAGTAAGGAGTATCAGTAATGGTGAATTTCATCGGATGTGCAACAGCATCACGAAGATCATTCTCAGCAGTGTAAACTGTGTGAGGTGCGATGATAATATCCTGAGATATTACTTCATCAAAGACATAAGTAATCGTATTGGGGCAATAACTATCATCACCACCAAACCCAATAAAATCACCTTGAATAATCCCGTCGAAATCAGGAAGGTAATCAAAGCAGTGGTGTAGTATATCAGCAACAGGACCAGAATGATTTTGATCAATGTCACAATGTGACTCGTTAATCTTGATAAGTTTCTTATTAAAGACCGATTTTGTGCCAACAAAGAATTTACCCGTCGCCGGATTTTTGCCCCATACAATCGCGGGACTGCCATCGATCTTCGCAGAAATTTGACCATCAGCCAGGAACCAATCAAGGACAGAAAGATCACCCGTCAGGATGGAATCTTCGGGGTGTTGGAGATGTGTGTTTTTCATACTATTAGTATGGCACAGAACAAGGGTCAAATCAAGCAGGTGTGTGTAGGTTGTTCAACTGTCCACCATCAGTAGTTTGTGATATAAAGATGCTTTACCTTTGCTCCTGTGTGATCCTTACCTTTACCAAATCGTTGTGCATAAGCAAAGTCTTTGTCTATGATATTGTAATCACGATATGATTCACGATAAAATTCATGGTCACTATGTATGATCATCCACTTTGCATCAGTTGATTTCAAACACCGTGCAAGTTCTTCATGCAAAGTATCACCACCATCACCCTGAGTATAACCCAACCTCTCCAAATATGGAGGATCAATGAATACAAAATCATCAGTAGTTACGTCATCAAATAGATCAACAAATGATCCCTGTCTGATGTCACACTTACTGAGGAATGTGTGATGATCTGGTGTTAGATTGCAGGACATTTTCTTGTAATGTCCAAACGGCACGTTAAATTCACCCTTTGCATTGTATCTTTCCATGCCAGAAAAACACAACTGTCTAACAATAATATAAGAAACTGCTTGTATTAACGGAGTGAAATCTTGTGGATTATTGATTACATTTCTTGCAGCATAAAATGCTTCTTGTAGTGCATCATGCTCATAAGTCTTGATGACATTGATATGATTCAGGACATGCACATAATCAGAGCTCTGCAATACTTTGTAGAGATTGATTACCATCGGGTTGATGTCATTCAAGATAGCAGGAGTTTGCAATCCAAATGATACTGCTGCACCACCACAGAAAGGTTCAACAACTCGATCAAATTTTTGTGGTAGCATTTGCTTGATCAAAGGCAGTTCTTTACTCTTACCGCCTTGATACTTGATGACAGGTTTCATAGGTACTCAGTCAAATGTTTGTAAGTTAATTATATCAGATCAATCCCAGTTTACGATGAGTATCAGGATCACGTCCAAGATCTTTGAAATCTTGAATAGTCCAAGAAGGTTTGAAGGTGTCAACATACCACTGCAAACCGTCAACCCAACCAAGTCCACTTACATTTTTTCCTTCATTGTAAAAGAATGGGCAAAAAATACCGCTATCATATACCCAACCCTTAGATTCCATCCATGCACAAATTGCCTGTTCTCTCTCCAAAGTATCACGTTTCTTTCCACGATCAAGATCAGTATTTGTTTTTAACTCACGATGCAGATATTTCTTGAATTTTTCCCAGTCAGAGGGCATGGCGAGCATATCAATTTGATGATCAATTCCATTGTGAGTAATCATATAATTACGACCACTCTTAAAATCAGTTTCTGACAATTTATTCTGAACACCCATGTCAAGAGCAAATAAATCCTCAAGATAATTGCCAACACGTTGAGACATGCCTGACGGAGTGCGTTCAATACCCAACCAAGGTGCGATCAAAGAAGACTGACGTGCTGGTTTTTTCACATCGTAAGTAGAAAGAACCGTAGAAAAATTTTCTTTAAGACTGGGCATGGAGTTGATTGATTACTTTGTAATGATACACAAATCCACCACCCAAGTCAATGGGTAGTGGACACTTCAACCAACTGGCACAATTATCCCCAGTTTTCCATCCATTCATCTAAAGTATAACCTTCGCCCGTGCTAGTTTCTTCTATTAACTCAGCTATGGTCATTTCTATCAAATCCTCACGATATTCTTCTGTTGTTTGATCATTTTCAGGATCAAAATCATCGTGGCAGAGATAATCCCACTCTGCACATAATGCATCAATTAGTTGTGCTTTAGTATACTTCATCGACGGATTTCAGATACAGCGGGGAGACCTTGATTGAACACGACATCAACAACTGCCTGAACTTTGCGGGCAGTGCTGATGCCAACCGTGTCATATGTAGGGATACAAACAAGACCAAAAGTCTTTTCAGTGCTGCCGAGTCTGATAACTCGTCCGATACTCTGACTGATGCCAATATAGTCCATGTTACGCATGAAGATAACAGCCTCCAAACCCGATACATTGATACCCTCAGACAGAATACTGTGGTGAATAACTACAAACTTCTTGGTGTCATCTTTGCCCCAAGTGTTCAACGTGTTGAAGAACTCTTCGCGGTTGACTTTCTTGCCGTCGATGATTGCGCCAGTCTTAGATGTGATTGTCATCCAAGAATAACCACGCTCAGCGAGTTGCATACAAAAGTCAGACTGAGAAATAAGACCCATAATCTGCTTTGTGGTGCGAGCACAAATCAGAGTCTTGTCGATGTTGTTATCATCAATAGTTTCCAGAAGATTGTCAGCATCCTCTGCATACATGACCTTACGACCTTTCACCAAAGGCAGTTGCTTCACTACAACTTTAGGTGGAAGAATATATCCACCATCAACTAGCTCAGGAGCAGGAACATTGACAAGAACTTGACCATAAACATGACCCCAATTCATGCCAGGTTTCTTCACTGTAAGAGAATGTTTGGGAGTTGCAGTATAGAAGTAGGAACGCTCTGAGACCTCGCTAAAATGCTCTGTAGCGGGGAAGAAGTTTCGTTTGACACTATTGTGTGCCTCGTCAAAGTAAATCGTATTTACCTCAATATCTGCCTCCATGATACGATGGAGAGAATTGTAAGTGGTGAAAATGATAACATTCTCACCCATGGTCCGCGCAGTATTAGCGAAGACGTGAATGTTCACGGGCTTGGTGTTGCTATAGTGATGCGTTTCACCACTATGAACGTGCATCACATGCGTGTGAGAGGTATCAATGATCTCCAGAAACTCAGAGCACAGTTGTTCTGCCAGCAGAATACGGGGAGCTACAACAACTGTTGTGGTGCCGTTGTTAATAGTATCATGACGACGCTGAGTATCAACAATCATCGTCAGAGTTTTACCACCACCAGTGGGAACAATCACCTGACCTTTGTTATAGTCACTCATACGCTTAATGATGCGTTCCTGATGAGGGCGAAGGGTCAGAGTCATTTGTATTTGTTTGATGAATATAATATAAAACCCCCTGACCCGAAAGTCAAGGGGTTGTAGACAGTTAGATTACTGGCACATCAGGGATTAACTTTTGTGATAGTGTAAACAGCGGCTCCAACTTCTTCCAGAATTTCAGGAAGAATTTTCATTTTCATCTCATTGTTTTTGGCACCAAGTCCACCACATGCCCACACATAGTTGTTACCATCATCATTGATGAATGAAGAGTCTTTGTATGCTTTTTCGTGTGCAATTACAGCAGCACAGGCATCTTCATAGGTTACAACTCCATTGATCATCATCCAGAAAAGATTCATGGCAGTGCTACCACGAGACAGGACTTTTACCTTATCGGTCTTATCACCGAAAGTAAAATCATCATCGGCAATCATCGTATTGATGTAATCAGAGAGTTCGATGAAAGTTTCAAAGAAGGATTGCTGATCGATGTCAGTAATGTCGCTCTTGTAGAGACGGTTCATTGAACCTTGACCAACACCTTTGATGTTATCAGCAGTACAGTTGATTGCAAAATCCAGAGATTGAACAATCCACTCATCACCTTTCAATCGGAACTTATAGTTAGGTCCAAACATTGTGATCAAAAGTGATGCAATCTCCTTGCGGATTTGGCGAACCCAACCAGCCCATTGTGAGTCCATTGCATTACGCTTTTCCTGATGATTCAGGGGCACTCCGCTGTTCACATTAGTGAACACATCGGACAGACCAGTATAATCGATCTGAACATATTCACTGATAACCAGCTGTCGGTCACGAATCACCTTCTGCACAAGTTTAGGCAGTTTGGAGAATACGTTGTTGTGTGATCCAACAACAAGGGTCAGAATGTCATCTTCAATGACATAATTGTAAGTTCCTCGGGGAATCTGATACTCATCATTCATCAGAGCAGTAAGGAACTTGAAGCGGTTATTTCCATCAAGAAGAATATACTCAATACCCTGATGGGAAAGTTCTACCAAGAACTTATATGCACGGTCAGTAGGTGCAAGTTTCTCTAGTTTCTTGATAGCGAGTTCAATATCTACAACGACAAAGTTTCCTTCCAGTCGATTCATTAGGAGAGACTGAAAATAACCTTTGCGGTCATCTTTGCCCCATGCTTCGGGGCGTTGAAACTCTTCTGGTGCGTAAGAATATTGATAATTTACAACCGTGTCTTTCAATGAGCGCACTTTAGGCTCATGCTTGACAGGGAAAATGAAAGAATGAGACATTGAATTGTCCTTTTTGCTAAGTGGATAAAATGCTGGCAGTGATGACACTTACTTCACACAAACCCTGAGATTTGAGCGTTGCTTAACCTGCATAAAAAAAGTATAACAACTTTTAGAGTGGTTGTCAATCACTTGTAATCATTCTTCCTCCACTGATATATCTTCTACTTTTTTGACAATTTTAGGGCCAACTTGCACTCGATTTGATTCATAAAAGAAAGCAACTCTTTCTCGACGTGCTTGCATTAGCATGTCATATTGTTCTTGTTGATCTTTAGTGAATCGAAAATCTTGCTCTCGCCAAGTTTTGCGAAGGTCCTCAAGATGTGGCAGGACGTTGACAGTAGAAGTAGGAAAGTTCATTTTGATAATCAGTTTTTTTGACGACGTTGAGCACGATTTAATCCTTGTGCTTGGGAAAGAATAGTTTCCTGTGTATAAGAATTTAAGTACATGTAACCAAAAAGTTTTCTACCTTCATCAGTAGTAAGATCATAGTCAATACTACTCTTTGAAAGATTGTCAACTCTACGTTGTGCTGCTTTTGAATCTTTGATTGTAAAAGTTGTTTTAGTCATCAGATAATTTAATCAAATAGTATACTCAGTTTGTGCAAATTCGTCGCAGGTGATGAAATACTCATCAGAGTTTTCTCTCTTTTCAAGTTCTTCACAGTCAGCAATCAAGTTCAAAAGTGTTTGCTTGTCTTGCTCGAACTGTTCAAAAGTGTAACTCATGTCACTCATTTGTTTGACTCTTTTAATATACACGGAATTAGTGATGTGTGGGAGATTAGTGGACAGTAATCTGAGTGTCCACTGCATTGAGATTATTCTTTACATGTTCCTCCCAAAATACAGCGTCTTCAATTTTAAGAAAATTTGCAGTATGTTTTGCATAACCTTTTCTTTTAGGTTTGAGATAATTTACTCGATAGATCATTTAATTAGGGATCTTTGTGTCTATATTCTTGTGATTTATATTCATCAATATAATCATCTCTTCTATTTTTTAGATACTCTAGTTCATCCCATTGATAATTTGCACATACTAAAAGAATATGATCTTTCTTGTGATATGTGCCAAGAGGACATACTTTATCTTTAACACCTATTTCAATAGTAATAGATTGATCACACTTAAAATATACCCATCCCTCATGGTTTTTCCACTTTACATAATCATCGACCTGAGGGGTGTAGCTCATTGAAATGCTGCCATCAAAGGATTGAGATTTAACTGCATCGCAGTATATGGACGGGTGTTGTTGATGTCTACTGGATCTCCTTGCTTGGAGTAGTTAATAGGCGCTGAATACCTTCCCTTTTTAACATCATAGAATCCCCAGACGGACTTAGGTGCCACATCAGTATAGGAGAAAGTACCATCATTGACAATGCAAATGCGTAAAACATTACGTCGAAATTGTTCCACTTCGTAGTGGTATCCTTGTGGTGGTTCATGAATAAAATCAGGGGGCAGTTTTAGTGGGTTCATCATCAACCGCAATCAACTCATAATCTGGATACATTGTAGCAACAATATATTGAGCAAGTGCTTGTGAAGTTGCCACTACATAAACCTCCACATTGTATGTGTAAGGTTCTTCTCCTGGTGTGTCTTGCATGGAGAGCTCTACTTCAACTCTCCATACATTTCCTCTCTTAAGATGATTATTCCAAGAGATAATCATATCAGGTTTCACTTTTTACCTCATATGGATGGCATGGTTTGAATTCTCCTTCTGGAAAAGGTTGTGATGAAATAGTGAGATTTCTATCAAGATTTTTAATGACAATAAATGCATCTTTATTGTACTTACGAGTACCATATGGAGCTGCCCACTTTTTGTTATAGTTTTCACCTTGATGAATACCAGAAACCTGAGTTCCACCAATTTCAACTACTACATTATCATAGCAGTCCCACCCTAAAGTAGCAATAACATCAGATAATTTACCTGACACAGTTTTCATCACTGCTGCTGCTTTTCTGTTGGCAATAATACTGTCATCCATGACATCTTCCTCAACATCTAATTTTCCGATCATGTCGTAAATTCCTCAACAACTTGGGACTCAAGATTTTCTGAAAGTGCATAAGTACGCGACTTCAGAATGTTTTCACGAAGATTTCCATAGTATTTTTGATTGAAACCATCATCACTATCGGTGATAAGATTAAAACATTCCTCATCACTTTCAGCAATTACATTCCAAACACCACCATATTCACTTGTAGGAAAGGGAACAAAGTGATCAACAATGTAGAAAAACTTAGTCATTGACTCCATTGAATTACTCATAGATTATATCACGAACAGAAGAACTCTTCAAGATAGTAATCAACAGTAACCTCTAGTTCTGCTGCTTCGGATTCAACCATCGCCCAGAACTCTTGGGCGATTTGTTGTGCTTCAAGTTCGTTTTTCATACTAACGCGGAGGATGCAATAAGTTTACATGCTTCAATCTCTTCATCTGTTAAACCAACAGAGATTGATTCTGCCATATCAACACACTCCTGTGATAATTGATCTGTAGGAGCGGTGATTGCTAATTGAAGGGCTTGAATAAATGCTTGTTTTTGAGTCATACTGCAAGTGCTCCAGAAGGGATTTCAGTGAGTTCAGGTTCTTTATCACTGAACGCATTCATATCATAGCATACCCAACCAGCACTGGTGAAGATGTAAGAGAACTCTTCACCATCAGACAAAAACTCTTCGCGAGTTTGATCATAACGAGGAGGGCAATTCTCACCACGTTGTGAATAGTATTGAGGACCATATTCTTCAACCTCAACATTTTCAGTCACATATTCTGCGATCTTCTTACCAGTCCAACGCTCATTTGTCCATGCACAAGACATATCACCACCGTCAATCAGGTCTGCTGCTTGTTCGCGGGTGTTGTAATGTGTGTTCAGGATGCGACCCAACCACTGCGGATAGCCATCCCAGTGATGATAAGCAGAGAGAATTGAACCGTCTTTAAGTTCGATGCCGATGCGTGAGCGGGTTGCCATGAGTGGTTTTCCTTTGACTCTTTTAATATACAGGAGATCGGAGTGGATGGTGTCAAAAGTGGACACTTCAACCACCGTCCACCTGGCACCCTACCATAGCACCGCCAACGATGCCCGTGGGGATCGCCCAGATCCAGTTCTCTTTCTTAGAAAGAACTCCACCCAATGCACCACCCAAAAGTCCACCAGCTATTGTTCCTTCCGCACAGGAATTGTCATCATAATGACCCATGTTGGGATATTGTTCTTCATGTCTAGGATGAGGAGCATGGTTAGGAACATTATATCCATTCCTACAAGGAATACGAACTTTTTTTCTATTGGTTTTTACATAACCAGGAAACTTAGAAGTTCCTGGTACATATTCCTCACTATATTCTGTGCGATAGCACTTTTTTTCCTCTGCCCATCCACCATTAGAACTATAATGACCAGCAAACGCAGGAGCAGTAGTAGCACCGATTAGAAAAAGTGCCGCAAAAAGTTTCATTAGTGATCTCCGAATATCAATAATTTATACAAAAAAAGGGAGAATGTCAATCCTCCCTGTGCCAGTTATTCTTGTGTCCTTGCCTGTTGAACAAGGTATTCAGCAAATTCTTCCATTTTATCTGGATGAATTGCCCTAATATCTGACTGCTCTACCGCAATTTTCATTGACTCAATATGATCATTTTTAAGTTTTTTATTTTTGGGTAGAGTCATAGACAATCTCCTAAATGTGTGAACATCCTAACATAGCATTTCACAATTAGTTATAGATTTAATCTTTTCTTTGGGATTGTATAACAGAAGTTAATGGTTCTATTTGATCCATTTCCTTCCACACTTTTTCAAGATTAGTGATATGCCATGTACCAAACTTTTCAGGGGAATACCAAAAGTCTTCCCAATCATGTTGTGTTGCTTCACTAATGTTAGACATCTTGTGTCTCCTCTTTTCTTTTTTTGATTGCTTTCTTCATCGCTTTAGCGTACAAAACTTCCTCTGGAGTATACCAGTTAGGGTGTTTCTTTGCACGTTTGATAATTTTTTTGCAAACTTTTTTATCCTCCATGTTACATACGTTGACAGTATGTAATATTTATTTCAGTAAAGTTCGTCTTCTACTTCAGCTTTAATGACACAATCACTGGTGGGATATGCAACACAAATCAATGCAAATCCTGCCTCTAATTGATCGTCATCCAAGAAAGATTGATCACTCTGATCTACTGTACCAGATTCAATTTTTGCTGCACAGGATGAACATGCTCCAGCACGACAAGAATATGGAAGATCAATTCCTTGTTCTTCAGCAGCATCAAGAATATAAGAATCATCGGGGCACTCAATAGTTTGCTCCCCTTCAGAAGTTTTCAGAGTGATAGAATAGTTCATTTACCTTTATCAAGTATGAATAGTATATAGGATTAGATACTGAATGTCAATTTTCTTTATCAGATTCCTCTTTGGGTTTCTTATTGAATCCAAAAGGTCCAACTTCATCATCATTTTCTAGACGCATTTTAAGTGCAAGGCCGCCGACTGCTTCCATAACTTTAATAACGTCTTCTGGTTTAGCATCTTCACCCATCTCACCCATTACATAATAATACTTGGGAAAGAATACTTCTCCTGCTTTTATGTAATCATCAAGTGTCAGTAGTTTCATTTACCTACTCCATAATCAGGGGCTTTAAGTTCAAGTTTACGAATATCTTCATGAAGACGTTCGGTTGCATTTTGTTTCTTAGTTTCGTGCAGTTTTGCTACTGCTTTACGAACTTCTTCAGTTTCTTCCCACTCCCAAGTATCACTACCAATGGTTGTTTGTTTTTTGGTCATAGTTTTCCTCCAACCACTCCAGAGTTTACCACACGGGTGTAATCTTGTAAAGTGCCTTCTTGAACACACATTAGATGCCATCTGGATACTGTAATAACACCATCTTCAGTTGCACCAGTAATAAAATGTTGACCTAATGGTTCCTTAAGGATAGACGTATATAGACCAAATCGTGTCTTTTTTACATAAAAAGCATCATCAATCCATTCCACATTTTCGGGAATGTTTTTCTCTATTGTACCACCAAAAGAGTCAGAAAGTTTAGGGTTATATTCAGTTGTTTTTATTAGAGTCTGTGACATTTAAATTAGTAAGTTGACGTAAAAGTTCGTACTTGATTGGATTTAAGTGTTGATAGATGTATGACTTGTATGGATTATCCTCAAGCAATGACACCAGATTTTCTATTTGCTGATGTGCAAGTATAAGTTTTAACTTTGGGTCTTCGATTTTTTTAGACACTTTGTACCTTTTGCATTGCTAGCAGTGTTTCTAACGGTATCCACGCTGGATTTTCTTTTGCGAACTGAACCTGAACTTCCGTTATTACTTCTTCTAGATCTTTTCTGTACGTCTGTCTTGTGTTTTTTACTGGACTTAAGGGATTCACCATCACGATTTAATACCTCGTAATCTTTTGGCTTCAGTTTATATCTATCTAAGTATTTTTGCAAGTGTTCCTCACACTCAAAGTGGCACACTGTCAGGGCAATACCTTTCACGTTATGACAATCTTTATTCACCTCCAATCGCCACGGAAAGGTTTGATATGGAAATAAAATATTATATTCAGGGTCAAGAATACTGGATCTAATCATTTTTTAGGTTCCCAACCTGTATAATTACAGTTTTCACATCCTTTGCCACCACATTTACTACAAATCCAGTGCGTGTTATCACTCATTTGACCTCCATGCTTTTCTCATTTGTATATCTACAATAAGTTTGCATCATCACGTTTCACCATTGAAAAAGAACCATCTTTGTTATCTACCCATTCTAACACATCACCTTCTTTCCATCCAGTCTCTTCTAATAGTTCTGGGGAAAAGGTCAAGACACCATCATCACTCACTGTCAATGTGGTCTTCATAGTTTTGTCAAGTTAAACGAACACGATAATCTTGTAGTTTCTGTACCAGTCGCAGATGATCTACTTCTTGCAGTGATGATTCATTTTTGGAGTGACTCTACAGTGTATGTATTTCCGTCTGCAAGTACCTGATCATGTAAGTCAGCAATGTCTTGCAAACCTTCTATACTATACCATGGTGCTGTCTCCCAATCAAATCCATCACCGAAAGTATTGTCAGCATTTGCAACATACCAGTGGCAAGATGTATCAGGAACATCTACGGCGCAGTTACTCCAATCATCAGACCATTGTGGAACCTGGACCCATAATAATGCAGCAAAGAAAAAGTTAAGAAGAGGCAGCATTTTTAAGTGTAGTGAGAAGGTGCATGTTTCCATGTATGTATCCTGCCACGATAATACACAGAGTGGCAAAGATAACACCAATAAACATGATTATGGGAACAGTGGGATCTTTTAATGCCATCTCTTTGACTTAAGATATTTAAGAACATCTTGACGAACATCCATCAATTCATGATAACAACGTTGATTGTGAGCACATTGTCGAAGTGAGGGATCTGGTTTAATAACAGATTCAATGAAAATGTCAAGACCACGATTCCACTTATCTTGTTTACTTTCGTTATCTTCGATGTGATTCTGATCCCTCATTAAAAACACTCCGGTGTTGATTCCTTAATTACTTCTACAATCTCATCAGTTTCTTCCTTTGTGATATACTCAGATTGTTCATTGTATCTATACACATTCTTTATTAGAGTATGTGCTTCAGAGCATGACATAGAAGAATAATTTACTTTATTAAAAGACATTGCAAAAAGTAAAGACATTAAACCAATCATTAGATTACCTCCCAGTGATCATCAGCTGACTCGTTAATCCAGAAAAAGTAACGACCAGAGATTGATGCAAGGAATACTTTACCATCTTGACGCTTTTCAATACGGCAAGAATGTAAATTATCCATTAGATTGGCAAAACGATTCTTAGCCTTAGAAGACCTAGGTTTTACACAGAGAAACTCAGCTTTCATACCTTGATTAACCTCCACAGAGTTATTTTACAGGAATTTTAAAATTTGTCAAGTAGCAGAGAAGTTACACGAACTCCCCAGTTCATCAAACAAAAAAATGATGCAACAAAGATTAGTTTGTGTGTGGCAGTCATACCTCCTTTGCATTGTTGCACCTACTATAAGACCGTCCAGGGGTCTCCTAGACGGTCTGTGGACACTTTGTGGGGTGTCATAGATCCATGATTATTATATATTATTTTGATATTCACCAAGAAATATAATCAGAGCTGGTAACATATGCAGCAAGATCATAAGTAGTGCTCGTTGCATTTATTTCAATTTCTTTTCTATTACAAAGAGTGCGAATTTCTGCGCGACGAGTAGTAACATCAGTGGGAACAGCAGTAGATGTTTCTGCCTCTCTTACAATATACCAATCAGTTTCTGCTAAAAGTCTTCCTGCATTATCTTTAGCGTCTTTTACCCACTTGGTCTTTAATTCTGTAAGATCTTTTGCATGATTTGGGCCCCAATAAAATCTTTGATCATAATATTCTTGGACAGGATCATCAATCCAGGTGACACCAACAGCAGATCTCTGCTCCTCAGTGGTTGTAGTGAACCAATTTTTGGCATAAGTATTTCCCTCTGCGTCCTTAAAAGAACGATTTGAATGGAGTTTTATGCCATTATAGTAATATGCCATTGAATTTATATTCAATATCTTGTTAATTATTATTTAGTGTTAATACTTAACGCGCAAGCCCGCCATTGGCTTGGAACGATTTTTCAGCAAATGCAGCGTAGATATAGTTTTTATTATTTGTATTATGACCAGCGTTATTTGATCTAATTTTGAATCCATTAGAAAGAATATCTATAGGGCCATTGTTGTTTTCAGCGGAACTTGCATTTGCTTCTAGCTCAGGATTGTTGTTTGCGTCGGTCGGATGGTTAAATCCAAGGCGCTTGTAATCGCGTATGAACCAGGCAGCGGCCGCTGAACTCTCACCAATTGCTTTACATATTATCCATGCTGGCCTAAACCCTAAATGAATAAAGGGGCCATCAGCAAGACCGTTGCCCATGTACGAACCAAACGCGCTATAGCCTGCGACAGGTGACATGCAGTATAAAACTGTTGATTGACCGCTTGCGTTAATTACAGCTCCACTGCCGATATTAACTACACTGTTTGTTGGCGCTGAAGGCCAAATTGCAGATGCTGCTCCTTCCGCTGCAGTTCCATTAAGATACAAAGTGTATGTAGCACCAGATGTATTTGCGTGCCACACAGGCCAATCATTAGAGGCGTCTCTGTTCTTTGCAATTACCATAGAAGGCGCTGTATTTAGCCCATGCCCAACCGACGCACTTGAGCCTGTACCTGTAAATGTAACAATCGAGAACCCAGCAGTTTGATTTGCTCTAACACTAGAAGTGATGCTGCCGTCAGTGTTGCTGACCGTTGATGATCCGGCGTCCCATGCCCAATTCACAAACGTCTGACCATTAGCTTGCCAACCGTATTGACCACTATCAGTACCTAAAGTGTAACCGTCACTATTAAAGGCAGTTAGTCCATTAGTAGAAGTACGCTCAGAACTAGTCAGGTTAGGGAACAATTCCTTATTGACACCACGTACTGAATCTGACATGACATGACGGGCTGAGTCACTCCGTCTCTTTGACCAAACAAGGTCTGGGCTCATATTCAAACCACTGATAGTTCTAGCATTTCCATCAGAGCTATAAAGAACAACATCAAATGCCGTCGAACCATCGGTAATCGTTGGGTCGGGGAGGTTTGTTGTGCAAATTGCTTTGTAACCACTTGGGGCGCTATACGCAAAGGCACGTTGGCCAAAATTTGTCGTAGTTGAAAAATTTGCACCTGCTCCTTCATTCAACGAAGGCGCAACAGTAAAGCCAGACAAACTTGTCGAATTGGCATTTCCTAAGTCGGTTCCATTTTTAAAAAATTTCAAGTTGCCATTGTCCATATCAAGCGCAACGCCGATTATATCGCCTGCAGATAGAGACGATGCATACGAAGAATCACTAAAAGAACCACCCAAGTATCCGTAAAGAGTTCCGGTCTGCACGTAAATAAAAAGACCGCCTTCACTGTTTGAGTAATTTGCTTCAGTGATCCTTTTTTCAGAATTTGAAATGCCGATCATTCCGTATATACCTGAAATTATTTCAACTTCCCAATACCATTTTCCTGAGGAGACTGCAAACGTGCCACGCACGACGTGATCAGATCCAAGTGAAACTACCGCGTCTAAATTGCCGTTAGACAAAGTTGTAGTTTCTTTGTCCAGTGGATTCCAAGTGCAGTAATTACCTGAGACTTCATTACCGGCCCCGGAATCATCTGACGAATCGCCGTT
>Ga0099849_1000720_pt1 | contig 15284 bp, 14 predicted proteins | sample CB_VirMetaG_4_FD_78177 | JGI IMG/M metagenome (GOLD analysis project Ga0099849, IMG submission 78177) | Freshwater to marine saline gradient viral communities from Chesapeake Bay - CB_1508_1M Viral MetaG | ecosystem: Environmental > Aquatic > Marine > Coastal | place: USA: Chesapeake Bay... | reverse complement strand
CAGCTCCTTCTCCGTGGCCAGCTCCGTGGCCGCCCGCTTCTCGTAGTTCTCCAGGTCGAAAACCTGGCCCCGCAAAGGGTGCTTCAGGAGGAACAGCGCCAGCGCCAGGTCCGCCTTGGGGTGGTTCAGGTCCACATGAACGTGCCACAGGCCCCTGGCCAGGATGAACTTCGGCGTGGTGACCGGGTTCTTGCCCTCCCACTTTAGAGTGCGGAAGTAGGTGAGGCGGTACATCTTCTCCTGCTTCGAGCGCTTCGTGCTCTCGGGGTCCACGATGTCGAGAACCGCCGAATAGGAAATGTCCAGGTCGAAGCTGGGGTCGAAGGGCCTGCCGTTGTCCGGGTCGATCTTCTTGTGACCGAGATGCTGGAAAGCCAGCGGCCGCTTCCAGTCGATGCCTTCGTCGCCGAACATGGCCTTCAGGTCCTCGATGGTCGGCGCGAACTCGTGCTTGTCGTTCAGTAGCAATTGTCCCATGGGAAGCTGTTTTGGAGAGCGGGGGCGCCGAAGCGCCCCCTTCTCCGTCAGGTGATTGATCAGGAACCGGTTACGAGCACCATCTGCTCGAACGCGATCCCGTGGTAACCGAGGTGGCTGCGCGTGAACAGCTTGTCGGAGTCGTTCTCGGAGATCTTCCGCTGGCCAGTCATGCCGGTGCCGTTGATCGTCCACGTCTCCGTCATGCGGCTGTACGCACCCAGCTTCTTGTAGCGCACGCCCCAGGTCGGCGCGTCCATGGTATCCCGCTTCTGCGGGTCCGCATAGACGGTCGTGCGGGACATGGGCAGGCAGAACGCGAGGTTCTGGCGGTACTCGAAGCCCGCGGCGCCGTAGGTCTGCGTGTTGCTGAGCGTGCCCAGCTTCTTGAACAGGAACGTGATGCCGGCCTTCATGAAGCCCTTGAAGCCGATGGCGACGATGTTGTCTTCCATGGCCCCGGAGGCATTCACGATGTAGCTCACGTTCGTGTTGTCCATGTAGTCCACCATGAGGTCCTCCAGCTCCAGGCCCAGGTTGAACGAGTGGAACACGCAGTAGGTCTTGGACCCGCCGTTGTTCTGCTCGATCTTGGTCGCGATCTGGTTGAACTTGGTGATGGACATGGAGCCCACCGTGTAGGGAACCTGGGGAGAGCGGTCTTGCATCTCCGGGAACATCCCCTTGGTGGTGGGCACGTAGCGGCCGGTGGTCACGCCGTTTTCCCCGATGGGGTCGACGACGGCCGTGGCCGCTGCCGGGCGCTGGAACAGTAGGGCGCCGTCCTGCTTGAGGGCCATCTCGTAGTCCACCTTCTCCATCCCGTAGGAGGCGAAGCCGTACTTCCAGGTCCCACCATCGTTGGTGTTCTCGAACCAGGTGCCCTGGGTGATCTGGGTGCCGGTACCCTTCCAAGTCTCCTTGACGATCTGGAGCTTGTTGGTGTACTTCTTGATGTTGTACGCCAGCGACTTGGGCTGGTCCGTACCCTCGGCGAAGGCACCCGAGATGATGATGATCTTGTCGCCGGCCGACAGGGTGGGCACCGTGTAGGTCGGGTCCTCGATCAACTTGGCCGTGACGCTGGGCGTGCCCGGGGTGACGGCGGTGATGATGGCCTGGCGGTCCGTGCCGGTGCCGGTGCCGTTGTTGGGCAACTCGATGATGTCGCCGACGCGCGGGAAGATGTTCGTCCCGGAGAGTGCGTCGGTGAAGACGTCGGTGGCAGCCAGGGGAATGGTGAAGGCGGCGTGCGAGGCGCCGGTGCCGCTGATGGCGCCGCTCACCGTGATAGCACGGTGCCAGACGTCATCCTCGTAGTGACGGTAAACTTCCTGGTCCGTCTCGAGCGTGAAGCCGAGGGACTTGGTCATCACCGTGAAAGTGCTCATCCATTGGTCGCCGTACTTCTTGTACAGCGAGCGCATCACGTTGGGCTTGTCGATGTCGAGACCGGAGATGAACTCGGTCGCGTACAAGCCTGCTACGGGAGGCTGATTGTCAGTGGGGGTCATGGAGTTTGAAGTGGTTGAAGGTCAGAAGATTGCCTTCATCACCCCTCTTGCCCGGGCGCCCAACCCTTCGGCATCATTCTGACGCCGCCACCCGCATCGACGGCCCCTGCCGGCACGCCTTGCGGCGGCAGCGGCGGCGGACTTCCGGCGGGAGGGTTGTGCCGGTTCTGAAAAGCGGTGACTTCGGCTTTTCCCAGCAGCTCACCGGACCACGCCTCCAGAATGCTCTGGAGATTCTGCGCGACGTAGACGTTGCGCACGTAGTCTTCGACTTGCTGCCGGACCTTCTCGTCACCGTACTGCGCGCCCTGCGCGCTCTGGACCACTTGTTGGGCCAGGGCACGGATCTCTTGCGACCGCTCCGGGGTTGACAGATCGTAACTGAGGTCGATCTTGGTCGGTTTTCCGTCGGGGCCCTTCGCCTCAACGCTGAACGAAAACGGCTTGGTGACGATCCCGTCGAGCAGCGGTTTCCAGGCTTCCACCCGCTGGGCCTCCTGTTGCTGGAGGCTCTCCTCGGCACGGTCGGCCTGGCGCTGTTCGGGGGTCTTGCTCCACTGCTCGGCATGCTTGGCCAAGGACTCACGGGCAGCATTCCCCTGCTCCTTGAGCTTGACTTCGAGATAGGCTTTTTCGCCGTCGGTCAGTGTGCTGTCTTCACCGAGTTCCGCGATCCTCGTCTCGTGCTCCACCGCAGCCTTCGCGCGCTCGAAGGGCACCCCCATCTGGAAGGCCTTGCTGTGTGCGATGGCGTCGATGTCGCTGAGCTCGGAGGCCGAGTTGGCCACCTTGTGGATGCGGAAATAGTCTTCCAGGTGGTCGGTGCCGCCCCTCTGGGAGGCGAAATCGACCATGCCCTGGAGAAATCCGTTTTCCTTCACGCGTCGGCCGAGGTCCAGGAGGGCCTGGTCGTCTTCCCCGATAGCGGGAGCGCGTAGCCGGGACTGAAGGTCTTCCAGACTTCCCACGCCCGTCACGCCTCGAGCCTCGAGAGCTTGCAGTAGGTGGTCGTCCGGCAGGTCGGTGGGGGAGCCTCCCCCACCAGCCCCTGGGTCGCCGCCAGCGCCTCCGCCCGCGTCCTGCGGTGCGGGAGGGCCGGAGATGTTCCCGGGGCCCACGATCGTCACCCCGCCGGCGGCGGGGGTATCGTCAGGATGTAGCATTCGCTTCATGTGCTCGAATTACGCGGTTTTTTCTGACTGCTGCTGCCGTTTCATCGATTCCAGGTCGGCCTCAAGGCGCTTGAGCCTGGCTTCGTACTCCGCCCTGGCGCCTTCCAAGTTGATCTCGTCGGCCGATTTTTCTTTGTTGACCGTGACCTGGCTTTGAGTCTGCGCCTGCGCTTGGGCTTGGATGGACTGCAGGTTGTTCTCTTGCTGGCGCTGTGCGGCCTCGGCAGCCCGGCGCTCCCGGACGCGCACGCGGTGGCTGAGCAGGCGCCTAGCGAAGTCAAACTCGCCATTCTCCAAATGCGCCATCAGCTCGACGCGCTCGTCCGGCCCCAACACGCCGCGCGCCACGGCGTCGGCCAGGTCCTGCGTCAGCTGGGCCCGCATTTCGGCCGTGGGCACAATCTGGACGTTCACCTCGTAGATGCGGTCGTAGACGTCTTCGCCGATCTCCAAAGCCCGAAGCCCGGCCTCGCTGATGTACGGGAAGGCGCTCTTGCCGTAGTGCTTGACCATCGCCTTGATCGTCTGCACCGTCACGATGCAGGCCCGGCGCAGCATGTTCAGGTAGGCGGTGTAGATCGACCGAATCCGGTTTTGAGAGCCGGAAAGAGCGATCTCGGTAGTGCCCACGGCTTGGTGGCTCTTGGGGCTCTGCCCGCCGAGCAGCGTTTCGTTGACGCCGGTGATGTAGTTGAGCCGCTGCGTTGCATCCATCATGGCCTGGCTGGCCTCGTTCAGCAGGCTGCCGACGCCACCCTCGATTTCGCCGTAGGCCTCCGTGGCGTTGCGCGACTTGGTCCGAACCAACGGCTCGTTGGTGACGAGCGTGCCGCGGTCGACCGCCAAGTCGAGAACATCGAACGGCGTCAGCTTCTTGCTGTCCAAGGTCATGCCCAGCAGCGCATTCCAGTTGACCTTCAGCGTGCGGCCCCGGGCCCTGGCCCAAGCGTTACGGGCCTTCAGGATGACCATTTGCATGTCGTCCAGCGTCGGGATCATCTGGCTTATCATCGGCTTGTTGGTCAGCCGATAGATGATGAAGGGATTCGCGTCGATGTCCCATTCCAGCTGGCCGGCAGACAAGGTGAGGTCGGTTCCGATCACCCAGCTGCCGTGATACCACCGGTTCATGCCGGCCACTACCACCTTGCGGTCGGGCGACGAAGGCCGGTAGTTTGGCTTCTTCAGGTCGATGTTGGCCCGGCCGTCCTTTTCCTTCAGCGAGTACACCCGCTTGTCGTAGCTGCGATACGCGAAGTCCAGCACGGCCACGCCCAGATGGTCCCAAGGCAGCGCACCGTGGCTGTCGCGCTGGTAGTTGAGGGCTTCGTCGACGCCTGGCCGCGGCAGCGCCGTGTGGTCCTGGTGCGTCATCCGAATGGAGTCCACCAGCTGCTTCTCCTGCTCCTTGCCCCAGGCTTTTCCGGTTACGGCCTCCCAGCGCTGGCGGATCTCCCCGGGCCGCATGATGCGGTACTCCGCCGTCCAGGGAACGTCCCGGTAGTCCTTGTGCTGGCTGGCCGGGTGGATGCAGCTTTCCGGGTCCACGCTTCGAAAGCGGATGATGGGCACGCCCTTGTCGTACTCGATCTCCCGGCGCCAGATCGCGATGCCCAGCTCCACGTGGTTGTCGTGGGTGTCGTCCCGCAAAGAGACGTCCGCGCCCCGCAGGCCCGAGCGGATCAGCACGTCGTTGACCAGAATGCCCAACGCGCGCTCATGCTGGAACTCGAAGACGTGCTCCAGGTACAAGTCGGCCTCTTCCTCGGAATGCGGCTCGAACTCCACCGGCTGAAAGCGCAACCCCATCTGCATGTAGCGGTCTAGCAGCCACTTGTTGTGGGTCGCCTCCCACAACGCGTACTTCTCGCGCTCGCGGTCCTGCCGGGAGTGCGGGTCAACGGCGCGGATCTGCGGGGTGTGGTCGATGCCCTCCAAGACGGAGCGAATCGTCTCCACGTACCGCGGCGCGGGGCTGTCGATGTCCCAGGAGCCACGGTGGCGAGCACGGCGCCTGTCGTCGGCGTCCTCTCCCCTTTTGCGGGGGCCGTACAGGAAGTCGACGTACTTCGAGATCGGCTGAGTCCCCTGGGCGTAGCGCCGGTTCATCGCGTAGTCGGACCGGTTCGTCCCCACCGCCATGCCGTTGCCGCCGCCAAACGGCAAGTGGGCCGACCCCGTCGCAAACGAGCCCAAGATCGCCTCCGCCACCTGCTTCGTCCAGGCCGGCGTCTTCTTCTGCTCCGGGGTCAGGTCGTCAGCCGGGAAGCCGGCCTTGCCCTCCCGGTAGGGCTGTGCGTATCGCTGGGAAATCTTGCTGAGGCTCATAGGGCGTAGCCGATACCGTCGTCAAGGTCAATCTCTGACGTCTCGGCCTCGACTGCAAAATAAGACCGATCTGCGTCTTCGAGCAGCGCCTGCCCCCCCGCGGCGAAGGCATCGAAGTCGTGCATCTCCAGTCTGATGTCAAAAGCCTGCTGTAGAAGGGCAAGATGGACCTCCCTGTGTCCATTTTTCTTGATATGGTCGCGCCAGGCGTTGAAAATTTCATCAACGTCCCTTGCGCCGACGTGAACACCGGCGATGCTGGCTAGGTCGTCGCGCCGGGGATCATACCGGAACTTCAGCCACCCCGGGAAGCCGCGCTGGTAGTACCAGTCGAGCACGTCGTAGACGTTGATCTCCGGACAGCAGAAGCAGCCGTAGTAGATCGTGCTCATCAGCGTCTGCTCCAAGTAGTCCTCCTTGTTTCGCGGCCGGGAGAGCCACAACGCACAGAAGCGATCGGTGATGTGGTAGTAGTCGCCCAGCGTGCGGCCATGGCGCTTGGCCTCTTCTTCGTCCTGCACGCGCATGGTCGGCGTCCAAATCGGCAGGTCGATCGCCGAGTTCTTCTTCCGCAAGATGGCCGTGGACGACAGCGACGGCGTGCCGGTAGACGTCTTCTCCCTAGTCTTTTGCGGGTCGGCCCCGGCGCCGTAGAAGCGCGTGTTGGCCGGCATGAAGATCTGCTCGTTCTGGTCCCACTCGAACTTGTTGGCCATGCGCTCGGGCGGTAGGTGGCTCACTTCCCAAGCCTGGCGGTAGTCGTCCTGCGGTATCCAGGTTACCCGGGCGCGGCCCGACACCAGGTCTTCCAGTCGCGGCAGGGACCGAGGGTTGCTCAATGGGTCGCAGTCGATCAGGTCGCCGCTTTGGTTCACCCAGGCAAAGCGACCGTGGCTCACGAACGGGTTGTCGCCGACGGTAAACTCCTGGAGCCTGGTCTGCAAGATGATGGAGTCGAAGCGGCACTCGTCGGCGTTGACGCTGAAACACTCCCGAAACTTCTGCGGCGTCTGGCGCAGCTCCTCGCTCAAGGCCTCGTTGTCTCCTCGCTCCGTGAGGAAGTCGCGCCGCGCCTTGAGGTAGGCCCGGGAGCCCATGGGCGGAATGCGGCGGTGCTGGCCGGCCTCCTCGTACATGCGCGCCAGCTCTTCGTGCCGACGACGAATCGAGGGCAGGTGCTTCAGATCCTCCGTCGTGGGGTTCTCGATGACCGACTGCCCCCAGGGGTCGATGAACCCTTCCAGCCCATCTTCGGCCGGCATGAACATGGTCACCAAGCCGGTACCCGTCTGGCCGGTCTCGTCGCGCTTGCCCCAGTTGGAATCGACGCACTTCTTCTTGAACTTCTGGCCGCCGCGGCCCTTCATCTCACCAACCGTAGACGTGGCGATGTGCAGGCCCAAAATCAGAGAGCCGTTGCCCGTCGACAGGGCCTTGCGGTTCACTCGCCAGCGTGCGAGCACGTCTTCTTCCTCCGTCTTGCCCTCTTCGTCGCCGTGGTGGAACCGCAGCTTCTCGCCGTCGTAAGCGTTTCTGGAGGCGATGCCGTAGGTGATCTGGCTGTTCAGCACCACCGGCATCCGGTCCGAGTATTCCTTCGAGCGCCCGGCGCGGAAGCTCATCATGCTCTTGGGGTCGCGGTAGTTCTCCGCGATCGGCTGGAAGTAGAACGGCAAGTTCTTGCAGATCGGCACGATGAACTGCGAGAACACCTTGTCCCTGGCGTCCGGCTCGGTCATCGACTGAATGCCGTTGTGGCGCTCCGCCTCTCTGGTGGCCAGCTCGACGTTGATGTTGGAGGCCTTCGAGGTGGCCCCTTCTCGGCGGTGCTTCGGATAGTTGAAGCCGAACACAAACGGGTTGTCGTCGCACCAGTGCGAGAACAGGAAGAAGCGGCGGTCCCGGTCCCGGTACTCCGGCAGGTTGATGCCGTAGTGGATGTTCTTAATCTCGCTGTTGAGGTGGCCAGCCGTCAAGGCAAAGTAGTGCCAGGGCGGGATGTAGGTGGGCTTCCCCTTGATGTAGACCCAGTATCCGTTCAGGCGCCTTTCCCAATGCTGCCGGATGAAGCCAAGATGCGGCTCGTAGTAGTCCCACTTCTGCTCGATCTCCCGCCAGTACAGCTCGACGTTGGTGTACCGCTTTGCGTTCAGCTCCTGGAGCGGCTCCGGCATTTCCGGAACCGCCCAGCGTTGCTCGTAGGGATGCAGGCCGTAGCCGTCAATCTTGTGCGCCGGCGGCGGCGCCGGAAGCTCCACCAAGATGTTCGGCAGATCGGGATCGTCGCGGTTGAAGATGATCTGCCGCTCCGCCGGCTCGTAGAGGTGCAGGAACTCACTCCTCTTAGTCGGTGGCATTGCGGTTGCGGTGATGGTTGCGGTAGAACTCCGGCCGCAGCTGCGTGATGACGTCGCTGCGGCTGAGCACGATTCGATACAGCGCCTGCTCTGCGCTTCGGTCCCTCGCCAACAGGCGCGACTGCGCCTCCCGCCATTCCGCCATCGCCTTCTTCGCCTTGTCCAGGTCGTGGTTCAGCCAGTGCTCGTGAATGTCCCGGAACAGCGTGCATGCGTAGGTGTACTCCATGTTGTGGAACAGCTGCAAGAAGCGGTGGAACATCAGCTCCGCCCGCGGGTGTACCAGGCGGATCACGTCCTGGGCCTCATCGATGAACTCGCCGGCCTCGTTGGTCTCGAAGCCGGCGACTTCCGCGCAGATGCTCTTCCTCTCCACGTAGTTCTCCACACGCGTCGTGATCGGGCTCGCCGGGTCGTACATCAGCACCAGGTACTTGAACACCGACGTAGGGCTGACGCGATCGAACTTGTTCCGGCCGCTGTTCTTGAACTCGTCGTACTTGGCCAGGTTCGGCCAGATCGAAGTGAACGACTGCCGCGGCGGCATGGCCATGACGTTGAACCTCAACGCCTGGAACTCCGTGATCGGGATCTGCAGGTCCTTAAACGCCATCGAACTCCCATCTATCGTCTTGGCCCTTCCGCGCAAACGGGCAGCCTTCGGGCCACGATGACAAAGTAAGGCGGCACCGCCGACACTGCCCGCTCTTTCGACGCCGGCACGGCCATGGGGGTGGCTTGCGCAGCTCCTTCCACACCTGCGAAACAGCCGCGATCGCCCCGACGGCGGCGGCCACCCAGCCCATGAAGCCCTTGGTGTTCACAGGTCGATGGAGTTCAGAAGTGCTTCGCCCGCCAAATGACGCGCGTCCATGTCAAGCGTCATGGCGGTCAACAGCAGCGTCTGGCACATGTGAGGGTTGGAGCATTCCTCGCTCGCTAGGCGGAGACGGTCTGCCTGTTCGTGCATCGCCTCCGGCGTGAGGTCATCTTGCATTTCGGCCACGCGGATGATCTCGTCCGCAAAGAACGACCACCCCTGGGGGAGTCGGTCAACGATGGCCCGCATTCCAATGGTCATATGATCGAATCGGCTTTAACGATGAAGACGGTCCGGCCGTCCTCTTGGGTGATGTACTCGGGTGCGAGGGGGTGTTCGTCGCCCAGGAAGCGAACTACGTCTCCTTCCTGAAAGGGCTCGGCCGCAGACTCCAAGACCTTGCCGCGGCGCGGAAGGCTCCGGTGGCTGAGCGGCACCTCCAGGTTCTTCATCCGCTCGAAGTAGTCCGGCGGCGCCTCCGGCAGCACCTTGACCCTTCCCCGGTTCGGAACCAGTCGGTTGCCATGAAAACGGCCGGCGATGTCCTTTTCGCGCATGCGCACCAGGCCGTCGAACTCCCTCCGCCAGCTGAAGTCGATCGGCACGCCGACTTCGGGGCTGAAGGCAATCTTGTGCCCGCGCGTGTAGTCGCCGTGGTCGTGGTATAAGAACGTGCCCATGGCGTCGTTTCCGCCCATGGACTCCACGGCCACGGCCCGAAAAGTTCCGACCGTGCCGGACCCGGTGATGGCCACTTCTTCTTTCGTGACCGGGGCATACCGCGGCTTGTACCCGCACCTGGTGATACGCGTCGTACGAACGACCTCGTCGGCGTACTTGAACACAATGGACATGGGCTCGTGCACGATGATGCCGCCGTCCGGCTCGCCCTTGCCCAGCACTTGGACCTTGCCGCTGTACTGCCGCTGCGTCGGCCGAACGATGTAGTGGCCGTTGACGGGCAAGACGCGCTCTTTGCGGATCACCAGCACCAAGGCATCGACCCAGACCATCACGTACCAGGCGCCCTCGCAGATGATCACGCGCTGGCTGCCCGTAGTGGCCTCCTGGATGTCGGTCGCCCGCAACACCGCTTCGTCGCCAATCTGCAAGTCGTCGTCGGTGTCCACCTCCCGCCAGTAGCCGACCGAGTCCCCTGAAAAGCCCATCAGGCCCTTCAGGGGGTCCACATATCGGAATTCGTCTGGCAGCGCAACGATCGTGCCGCGGATCATCAAGTTGCTCAACGGCCGATTCAGGCGCCGCGCTTCCGTCCGGCTCGACAGCCAGGTGATGAACAGGCCCGACTTCGTGACCTCCGTCTCGTCAAGCGGGCTCTGAGGCAACCTGATCAGCACCCAGTTCGGCAGGCACTGCAAGTTCTCCAGTTCTTCGCGGGTGATTTCGGTTCCGTAGTGCATGATGGGGAAAAATGGGGGGGGCCGGTGTCCGGCCGGCCCCCCGACCAAACCAAAAGTTCACTTGCCCCTCTTGCCCTTGGGCTTGGGGGCGTCTTGGGATTCCTTCTGAGCCAAAACGCTCCGCAGGCGGGACACTTCCGCCTGGGAGGCCGTCAGAGCCGCCGAGGGCACCGTGGTGGCATCCGGCAGCAGGGCCTTGGCCGCGATGACCGGGGGCGCCGGCAGGCCGGTCTCGTCGGAAAAGGCCTTCAGCATGGTCGACGTCACGGTGACCGTGTGCAGAATCCACTCGAGCAGGACGGCGGTGAGCTGGCGGGCGCGAGCCTTCAGGACCGCCGGCAGACGCGCGGCGACGCCCTGCACCAGGATGTCCCGCTCTTCGTCGTTGTAGCTGTCCAGGTCCAGCGCTTCGGCCGGGATGCCGCGGGCCGCCTCGATGATCGAGGGGATGCCCACCAAGGCGGGCAGCTGCGCCAGCGCCTCGGAAAGCGAGATCTTCTGGTCGTCGGCGTATGCCGAGTACCAGCCCGCAAAAATGTCCGTGACCTTGTTCAGGACCAGGGACGTGTTCTCGATGTTCGTCATGGGGAAGGTAGGGGTTGAAGTCAGTAAAATGGATTCTCGGCGCCCCAGTACCAGGCGTAGATCGTGTCTCCGGCCTGGTAGGGGTGTGTTCTCTGTCGGCGCGTCCACGGGATCTTCTCCCAGTACGGGGAGGCGTCCACGCACTCCAGCTCGGGCCGCGTGCACCCGGCAACCAGCGCCAGCACCAAAAGCACCACGAACAGGCCCGCCGGCTTTTCCGCCCGGACGTCACCGACGAGCGTGGCCTTCATGGCCCGCACCCACCCGGCGAACGAGTCGCGATTTCGCAGAAGGTTGCGGTAGCCGCCCAGGCTCTTGGGAGAGGCCTCCCAGCGCCGGGCGATGAAAGGCCGCACCGACACCGGGTCCATGCCTATCTGTTCGGCCAGCCCGTCAGCGATTGCGCTGCGCGCTTGGTCGCCCGTAATCACCCCGTCATGGTACTGCGTGTGCACATGCACCGCCAGCGCATACGGGGAATTAATCGCTCTTTTGTTTATCACCAAGTCCTTTTGAAATGCGAAAAATCTACAACGATCCGGAGTTTCGAGAGGTCGTTGCCTTGCTCGTTTCAATCTTGGCTGGATTGCTCTACGTAGCCGGCCTCCTGTACCTCGTACTGCGGTAAGCGAACCCGCACGAAGTACGGCCGCCCCGCGGCCACCAACACCCGGTAGCGTTCAGGGTCCACGACGTCGTATTGCTTAACCTCGTCGTCCGTCAGCCGCCGCAACAGCGATTGCAGGTTGTCGTCGACGCCAAGGTAGTTGAGAATCGCCGGGCCGCCCAACTCGCACTCAAGAACAAACTCCTTGGCCGTCAACACGCCTGCGTAGTTGGAAATCCTCATGCCAGCTCCAGTTGAAAGTGAGGGCGATCGTCGAACTTCTGGTCGAAGATCAGAAGCCCGTCTGCGTCCCAGTCCGCGCCCCACTTGAGGCGGTGCGTGATCTTCTTCTCCGCCAACAGGCGGCTGGCCGTCGCCAGCAGCACGCCCGCAACCACGGCGATGTGTTCGGTGTCGTAGGCGATGTTGCGGTCGGGGTGGTAGCAGAAAATGTCCCAGGCCATCGAAGGCATCACGTTGTGCTTGCCCTTGACGGTCAGCCCGTCGATGTTGGTCACTACCGGGCCCACCACCGTCCATTCGCCGTTTCCGAGCAGCTTGCGGCCCTGCTGCCACAGCGCAAACTGACGATCGACCGAGCGGTGCCCCTCGCTCACGCCGAAATCCACGGGCGTCCACAACAGGGCCTCGTGCAAGATCAGCTGGCCGTCCTTGTGAACGGTCTGGATCTCCTTGATGCTGCGCTCGCTGAACTCAAACATCGCCTTCGGTTTTGATCGTGATCTGGGCCCTGACCATGCGCCAGGGCGCCGTCCGCAACCCCATCTCGCCGGTCCGCTTCACGAACCCGAACGAGTACAGGTGTTCTTCCAAGTGCTCGCTCCGCTTCTCGATGTGCACCAGCGGGTAGCTCTCCCCGTCCAGGAAGATGCTGCCCAGCGCGCCGGGCACGCTGATGAACGGGTTGCCGGGAACCTCTTTTGCCTCGATGCGGTACTTGCAGGCCGTGCACCACATCGGACCCGTCATGTGCCGCTCTTGGCCGATCGACCGGCTCCCGCACTTCGGGCACTCCAGTCGAATCACCGGCGCAACCTGGCTGTCTTCCGGCGGCGCCGGCGGAGTCCAGTTGAACTCCTCCACCGACTGCTGCAGAACCGGCACGATCACCTCCCGCGTTGTCCGGCCGTTCCAGCCGATTTGCCGCATCAGGAAGTCCTCCGCCAAGCCGTGGTCGCCCCGGTTCACCGCCTCGTTCAGACGCGTCACCGTCTCCCGGATCACCCGGGAAGCCTCTTCGATCGACGCCGGCGGCCGGTCCGTCCGCACCCGAAGGATACGCGACGACAGCTTCACGCCGCCCCGGTACGCCCGGGCCAGCTGCGACAGCGAGCCAGAGCCGCCTGCCTGCTTCGGAAAACGGCCCACATACCGGCCCAGCTGGTCTTCGGGGCCAAACGTCAAGCCCACCGGCCCACAGTCAACGTACGATTTCAAGTCCATGAGGGGCAATAATACGGGGAATCCCCGAATTTGGAAGAGGGTTTTTCAGTTTGTGGTGCTGGCTCGCTCCGCTCGCCGTGTACGACGACCTCGTCGTACACACGCACCGCTCTTTCCCCGACATCTTGCCTGAACCTCATCCAAGGGGCTTGAACCCGGAGCACAGGAGGGTCTAAGCCGCCCTGCAGCAGCTTGGACCCTCGCCTCGTCCAGTGGGGAATCCCCCGTCACACGAGGAGGCCGGGAGCGACCCCGGAGCATCTCCGCCGTCTCTTGGTATCCGCCCAGCTTGCCGGCTCTCGCCGGTCCCCACGACGCCGGGATGCGCTACTGCCCGCGGGTACCAAGTCCCTTCGCTGATCTGTTCGGCCGACGCGGCCGCCCGTGGTCCTTCCAGGGGTCAGCGCGCCAGCCGTGGAGCCACCACGACCGCCAGGATCAACGCCAAAAGCCCCGCTGAGGGGGCCTGTCCGTGCTGATATGTGGTACGACGTACCAAGTCCTGGGATGGCGAATCTGGCAATCACCGAGCGCCCACGCAAGCCCAGGGCCAAAAAAAACCCCCTGCGGAGTAAGCATTCCCCCAAAAAACGAACCCCCCCGCATGGCGGGGGGGTCGTGCCGTGAGTGGGAAGGACTTGGCATTCACGGCGGCGGTGTCGGCTGGTGCAATTATAGCACAGCCCGCAGAACGAGCCAAACACTCATCCAAAAAATTGCCGAAATCCCAAATACCGCCAGGCACCCCCACAGCTTCCATCTCACCCCAGAGCTCACCCCCAGTTAGTTCTGCGAGCGAAGTCGGCGATCAGGTAGGCGTCCGCGTTCTCCAGGACGATGTTCTCGCCCGGGAACCGGCGCTGGGCTTCCGCCTTCAGCTCACGCTTCCGCTGGGCGCTGTCGTCCTTGCCCTTCGACAGCGGACCACAGCCCTTTTGCCAGTCCCGCGGCAACACCGTCCGCCAGGGGATGCCGGAGCACGTCAGCGCCATCCTCAGCGCGCCGTAGGCCTGGCCGAACTTGAAGCTGGAAGAAACCCCCTGCCCCGGCATCGCGTGCACCTGCTCAATCACCGCCGCCACGAAGTGGCCGTCATGGCCCAGCCGACCGGCCTTGCGCAGGTAGTCCCAAATGTCCGACTCAGAGGCCTTGCCCAAGCGAAGCGAGGATTCCACCAGGCCGGACGACGCCAGCGTCACGATCGCCCCCTTGCTTCCCGGGTCCACCCCGATGTAAAACGATTCCATCTTTCTTGATTTGTAGCACTTGCTCGTCGTACACCCGGTGCACGCGGCCGTCAGCCGCCAACAGGAACCAGGTTGTGTGAATCGCCAATGCACGACCTGGAAACGACAGGCGCCGCACCAGGAAGGACTCACGGTTCACCACCGGCCCTTCAAGGATTCTGCGCCCGTCGCTCCAGGTCGCGATCAGCATGGTTCAGAACGGAAGGTCGTCAGTCGGTTCGCTCGGCGGCGCGTCTTCCGCGGTATGCTCCGGCGAGCGGGTACCGCCGCCCCCGCCTTCCTTGCTGTCCAGGAAACGCATCTCGCGAACCTGGACTTCCGTGATAAATCGCTTCACGCCGGCCTCGTCCTCCCAGCTGCGCGTCTGCAGCTTGCCTTCCACGTAGACCTGCGAGCCCTTCTTCATGTACTTCCCGGCCAGCTCGGCCAGGGTGCCCCACAGAACCAGCCGGTGCCACTCCACCTTGTCGACCTTGTTGCCGTCACGGTCCTTGTAGCTCTCGTTGGTGGCCAGGGTCACCGACGCCACCTTGCGGTCGCCGCTCACCTCTTTCACTTCCGGGTCTTGGCCGAGATTGCCGACCAGGATCACCTTGTTCACGCCTCTGCTCATCCGTTCTTGATGATTTCGTAGCACCTGTTCGGGGTGCCGGTGGAAAAATTGAACAGCCCGTGGATGTCGAACTCCGACCCCAAGAGCTGGTAGTAGTTCTCGATGGAGCGCTGCTTCATCTGCTTCTGCATCGACGCGACCACGTTCTCCAGCTGCTCGTCCGAGAACGTTTCTTGGTTGTTGCCGGACCACTCGCCCACCACGAAGCCCGGGCCGGTGTCGCCTACAAAACCTTGCCAGGCCAGCGTTTCGGCGGTTTTGCCCAGCGCGTCGCCCATGAAGCCCTCCGGGCTTTCCCACTTCGACAGCGGGCAGTACAGGTGCACCTCGAACAGCTGGTTCTCCGGCGTGGCATCCACGCCCTCGAGCATGGCGTCGGTGTGGTGCTCTCGCCGGCGCCGACGGCTCTCCGTCTCGTTGCTGGAAGCGTACAGCAACGGCCAAGCCATCCGGTAGCCCGCCTTCTGCAGCAGCGCCCGGTTCGCCCGCATCACCTCGTAGTCGTAGCTGCCCTCTTGCGTGCGCTGCGGGCTGTACGGCTCGCAGTCATCCGAGAACGTGATCTCCACGATGCCCCGCTCACGCGCCAGCTGGAGCGTCGTCTTCACGTCCGACTCCGTCAGCCTCTCCGCGCCTTGCTTGTTGTGCAGGCTGATGTAGACCTTCGAGATCCCCGCCT
>Ga0099849_1000716_pt1 | contig 15333 bp, 18 predicted proteins | sample CB_VirMetaG_4_FD_78177 | JGI IMG/M metagenome (GOLD analysis project Ga0099849, IMG submission 78177) | Freshwater to marine saline gradient viral communities from Chesapeake Bay - CB_1508_1M Viral MetaG | ecosystem: Environmental > Aquatic > Marine > Coastal | place: USA: Chesapeake Bay... | reverse complement strand
TCAAGGTGGTGGAATAATGCCAGAATATAAAATACTTATAGAAAGCACTGATCAACCATTAGAATCAAGTCTTAATCCAAAAGATATTGAAACAACAACAAAAAAGAAACTGACAGAAGAACAAAAAAAAGACACAGAAGAAAGAGAAAAACTTGGAAAAACTATACTTGACGGAATAGGAAAAATACAAGATGGCGTTGAAGCCGTTAGATTTATTGCATCTCCACTAGTACAAACTGTAGGACAAACATACCAACTACAAGGAGAAACACTAAAAGCAACACGACTAGATAATCAATACACAGCAGTCAATACAGTTATAGACACGACACTACAAGCAGCAACAGGACTAGCAATGGCAGCAATGGGAAACCCAATGATGCTAGCAAGTCAAGCAATAGGAATAGCACAACAAGCATACCAACTTGCACTACAAAATAGAGCATTCTTTTTTCAAAAAAACCTAGACAATTATAGAACAAGATACCTAAGCCAAAGACTAGTAAAAAACATCTCGGAGGTTAGATAGAAGTGGTTAAATTAAACAATGTCGACATTACTACACATGTAGACATTAACTCCATAGTAACCAACGACACACTAGATGAAACGATGGCGTCTGGCTCTTTTAGTTTGCCTTTTGTTTCATCAACAGACATAACAGACGGAGATCAACCAATACCACGACTAAGCGAAGTAGACATTGACGGTCTGCTTTTTGTTGTATCAGAAGACACAGTAACACTAACAAGACGAGGCACTAACAAATTATACAGACACGACATACAACTGATAGAACCAACAAAAATACTACAAAAACGAGTGATACCAAATGTAACAGTGACACAACCACAAGGCGATGTGACAAACTACATATACACAATAAACACTGCAGATGAGTCACAATTTACAAGTGGAGGTTTTGAGCTAGACAATACACTAACACTAGTACCACTTACAGAAACAGGAACAAGCCAAGACACAAGTGTGCTTATAAGCAACACACTAAAAAATACAAATGCATATGATATACGACTTAGATACGAAATAGAAAACAGACAACAATACTCAACAGGAATAGCAGGAAGCAGCCCTAACACAAGTCCAGACATAGAAGTAAATATAAAAGTTTACTATGGTAGTACAGAAATAGCAGATAAAACAATTAATATAAACGGAAAACCATCAAATTTATTTGAGGGTCTGTTCGGTTTAACAACACCAGCAACAACACATATTGGTGGTTTTAAAGTTACACATACACCAAGCATAACGAACCAAAACATAACAATAAAAGCAAGAACCACTGGCGAATTTTCAAGTGAACTAGAAGACGCAGGATATATAACAAATTTAACACTGCAAATATCACAAGAAGAAACAAACGACGATAAAATATATTTAGATGAAGTAGTCAATAAATTATTAAGTTTTCATCCAACTTTTACATTATCAGACGAAGCAGAAGTCGTTCTCTCAGGAATTTTATCTCCAGAATTTACATTTCAAAACTACACACTTTATGACGCATTAAGAGAAGTAGCCAACTATGTGACAGGAATCGTCTACCTAGGAGAAGATGACTTCACAACCGTACATTTTTATTTTTACGATCAAGATATACAAAAGCCTTTGACATTTACAGACGAAGAACAAAGCGAATACCTTGACGGTTTTGCAGACGCACTAGAAATAAACGCACAAAATGTAGTAAGAGATGACGAAGAATTATATGCAATTAAAGAACCAGCAAACAACGGATTTATAACTGTACGAAGCACATCTGAAGAACGAGGCATACAAATACAAGACACACAGACTGCGTTATTTTTACAACAACCAATTTATAGACCTTTAAAATTAGAGGTTAGAGGTTTATCATTTACAATGAAAGACAGCAACAACCAAGATGTAAACATACCTGCAAGCACCGTCTGGGATATAACTGAATATTTAGTAGAAGCAGAAAGATATAACACATTTGCAAGTCAAGCAAATCTAAACAATAGGGGAAACTTTAAAAACCAAAGCAACACAATATTTTATAGACAAGGAGATAATAAAATAAGTGGTCTTGGTTTTACAGGAACACTACCAGCAGGGTGGGCGTTTACACAAACACCAAACTATGCAATACACGAAGCCATACTAAACAAAGCTGCTGAATTTTATACTAATTTATCGTTTGAAACAAACTATCTAGTTAATATTACAAACAACTCCATACATAATTTAGAATTTAGATTGACGCATGTACCATACAGTGATGTAAGACTTTCACTTTACAAAGACGGAAAAACAGGACAAAACACTAAATACTTTAACGAACAATCAAACATCAATGATATGGAACTACTAGGAAAAATAGCACAAGAAAACGCAAACAGAACAGGAAACAGAACCGTCAAATTTAAAGGGCTTACAAGTGCTAACGAATTCGTACTAGGAAGCAAAATAGACGACAAGGTGCTTGTTAATTACACAATATCTAGAACGCCAACATTAAACAAATTCTCAGCAGAATACGCAGTAGGATATGCAAACATAAGTGACTATGTAGGAATCGACTCAAGATACAGACAATACGAAGTACCAATAAACAGTGTTGTAAGAAGAACAGATAAGAAAACACAACACCTACAACTTAAAACATCAGACACTATACCAACAGTCACAACACCAAGTTATATAGGTGCAAATAATAGATTTTATGAAGCACTGTTCGGAAACTTTGCAAGCACACCAATAGGACAAAGACCAACATATGCTAAAATAGTTATAGACTCTAACACAACAGTAGAAAGCAACATAGACTCATACCGAATGGGTAAAACACTAGGGCTAGCAGTTAAAATGCTTGACAATTACGCAGCAGGAATAAAAAAAGTAGATCGTCAAATTTATGACGGAACACTAGGAAACATAGATGTAAAAGTACAAGAAGACGCAATATATACTGACGCATTTGGAAAATTTACACAAGCACAAATACGATACTTCCCATCATTGCCAACACTAGCACAATCAACAAGTAGAACACAAGCAGACGCATACCCAAGCAACAACAGAACAATGACAGGCGTTGATTTAATATTTGATTACACTTACAATGTAAACAAAGACGCAAGAGAAGCGTGGGGGTTTGTCTGGGAGGGCGTGACACGATCATCAACAAACGCAATCGTGTATAACGGATTTGTTAAATACAACAAACTAGCAGCAGAAACAGTACCTAACACAATAGAGATAAGATTTTTAAAAGAGGGGTACATACCAAAGAAAAATGTAGACATTGAAAAAACAGTGAGAGCAACAGCAGGAACAGTCACCATACCAGGAAAGTATATGCAAATTACAGCAACAGCACCAACAGGAACATACGAGGGTTTATTATTAACAATTAATCAAGAACCCATACTAGCAATACTAACAGACGACTACGACGCAGGACTTTCAACAACAAAATACATTTATATGGAGGAATAGCCAATGGTACAAAATCCAGTTACATTCGTAATTAATAACACAGGAACAGTACTCGGAGGACAACGAGATAAAATACGAGCATTATCAAACTACACATCAAAGATTTATGTAGTCGCACCGTTTGAAAATGTATCGATTTCAGTCAGTTATTTAATATACGATTTAAAACGACAAACCATAGAACAATACCTATCGCCAACAGCACTGACAGGAAAAGACTTGCTAGCAACAAATGACGCACAATACCAAACAGCAGCCAACTGGTCGGTGTGGGAAACAAACATCTCACAAAGAGCCTTGCATAGAATTGCAAAATACAGAGCAGGAAGAATCGGTGTGACATTTAACATAGAAAGCATAACACAACCGACACAAGCCCTAACATTTCAAGATTACTTCGCAAGAACACAATCGGAAGACTTACCAGCAGAGGGAACAACAACTGGCGATTATTACATAAGCAGATCATATAACTTTACATCAGCACGAGTCGCCAATGAAACATTTTCATATGGAGATTATGCATACTGGGATGGAACAGCATGGAAAAAAGGTAAAAACATAACAACCGTAGCAACAACAGAAAATACAGACCTAGCCGTAGACGGTTCATTACTAGAAACAACACCAGAAGACATAACAGAAAACCAAGAACTAATAAATAAAATTAACTCTTTATTATCAGATGTCTCCGATTTAACAAGCGACCTAACAGCACACATAGGAAACACAAGTGATCCACACGAGATACAAGCAAACCAAGTAGAGGCAAGTTACAGAAGCTCAGCAACCAGCACACAAGCAGCACTAAACAGCGTATCACAAGAAATAGATAACATTACAGCAGGAAGCACAAACATTACATACGATCCAAGCCAAGACGACATTATAAACGCAACAACCGTCGCTGGTGCATTAGGAGAATTAGATCAATCGCTAAACGACCACAAAACAAACACAAGCAACCCACACAGCGTGACAGGAACACAAGTTAATACAACATTTAATAGCACACAAGTGACCGTAGAATCAGCACTCTCGACATTACAAGCAACAAAGGTAAACAAAACACCAGACACGATAACAGACATACAACAAACAGACAAAGTGTATGTGAATGACGGAAACGAAAAACTTATAACCGTTGGAAATTTAAAAACAGCAATATATGAAGATTTAGTCTCATTCGGTTATATTATATTTTCAAGCAAAGACTCAAACGGACTGCCAGATGTAAGCAACCCAAAACCTAACAGAATTTACTTATACGACATCACAGATGTAGGAAACGACGGATACGAAGAATGGTTATATGTAGAAAACGGATGGGAACGCATAGGAACAACAGCACTTGACCTACAAAACTACTACACAAAAGCACAAACAGACGCACTACACGAAATAGCACTACGAAAACAAATATACCCAAACACAAAAAACACATCAGGATCAGCAATACAAAAAGGACAAGTCGTACAATTAGCAGGAAGCCAAGGCGACCACTTACTAATTAAAACAGCAGTGGCAAGTGAGATAAAACAACAACCAGAAAAACTACTTGGAATCGCAGAAAATGACATAGCAAATAATGCTTTTGGAAATGTGGTCTGGTTTGGTAATATAATAGAGTACAATGCATGGAAAGACGACAACGGAACAAACCTGTGGACAGACGGAACAATATTATACTTTGATACAACAAACGGAGGACTGACAGAAACAAGACCAGACGGACTCCTTATAAAACTAGCAATAGTAGAAAAAGCAGCAAGTGCAGAAAATGCAGAAAACGGAATCCTACTAGTACGAGTCCATAAAGGGCAAAATTTAAACGATGTAGGAGGTGTAGATACCACAGGCGTACAAAACAACGACATACTACAATACAACAGCACAACGCAAAATTTTGAAGCAGCAAAAATGAAAGGTATATACTTTGATAATGATTTACCAGCAGCAAGTGATAGATTTAACAATTTGGTGTACTTTGATGAGGAGGAATAGAATATGAGTACAGAAAAAAAACAAGAGGCAAAAAGTCTCAAAAAAGAATTACAAGAACAACTAGAAAAAACACAGAAAGAACTTAAAGAAGCACAACGAGTGATACAAGAAGTAGCAGTAAAAGAAAGAGAACTGCAAAAAGAGATAGTTAAAAGAGATCAGGAAATAAAAAAACACATACAAAAAACCACATACCTGACAAGACAACTGAACGGACTATCTAGCATTTTTGATAAACAGTATCAACAATTCTCAGATTTAACAGTACTACAGGAAGTATTCCTGAGAAACACACAAACTAACAAAGAATTTATAGATAATTTAGTTAGAAAATTTAATGAAACGGAGAAAGATAAATGATTATAAAAAGATGGAATGCGTCAGCGAATAACAATAATGGTGCATTTGAAGAATTATATCCTAAGACAAAAGCAAGTGCATTATACGCAGCAGACGGAACAACAAGTATATTTGATGGAGATTTAAAAATAAAAGCAGCATACCTGCCAAATTTAGTTTTTGGTGGTTTAAAATTCCAACACACTATAGCATCAAGTCAAGTAGACTCAGATAGTGAAATAGCAGCAGAAATTGAAAGTGTTGTTGCTGAATATGGTATAGACGGTGCAGTCGGATCATACTGGATAGCATCTGACACACAAGACTGGGATGACGCAGGTGCATATGTAAGTGGTGGTGCAACTAACTCATATGGCTGGTCTGTACACGCACCAAACGAAGAAGATGACGCTGGATCGGTTCGTGTTAGAGCAGAAGCTGGCGACTGGATAGTTATAACAAAAATAGTTTTAAATTCAGGAAATAACTACGATGTGACACTTGGAGTGGTTAACAACACATACGCAAGTGCAACATCAAGCTTGAGGGGTGTTGTTAAATTATCAACAAACGCAGCACAAACAGCATCAACAAATTCTATAACAACAACAGCAGGTAGAACATACGGAATACAAAATGATGGAAGTGGAAAACTAGTCGTTAATGTCCCATGGGTAGATACAAACACAGTCTATAGTGCAGCAACGAACTCTACGCTAGGATTACTAAAAGTAAGTGCAACAGCAAACAGTCAAACTTTACAAGGGGTTACAACAAACTCAAACAGACAATATGCAGTACAACTAGATAGCAACGGAGTCGCATCGGTTAATGTACCATGGGCTGATACAAACACTACATACAGCACTGCAACAACAAGTGCGTTAGGATTAATTAAATTAGGAAGCAACACAGTTCAAACTGTGGCAGCAGGACTTCCATCATCTACATCAGGTAGAAGTTATGCAGTGCAACTAAACTCAAGCGACCAAGCAGTGGTTAATGTACCTTGGGTAGACACAAACACAACATACTCAGACGGAGAGGGTTTGACACTAACAGGAACAACTTTCAGAGCAACATACCCATTATATGTTGACACAGACGAACCTACAACAAGTGTAGACAACGCTATCTGGTTTGACTTATAAGAAAGGGGGATAACCCATGGCAGACACAACAATAAAAAGATGGGATCAATCAGCAAACAGTGGTAACGGTGCATGGGAAGCAGTATACCCTGAAACAACCGTATCACAACTTATAGCAACAGGAGATAGAAACAGTGGAACATTCCTAAGAGGCGATGGTGTTTTTAGTGATACTTTAACAGACGATCTAACTCTTGACAGTGCAGATTTAATACTTACATCTGGAAGTTATCAACATATAGCACGATCAAGTTATATAACTTTTTATGGCGACAACTCACCAAACCATAGCATAGCCTCAAGAAATGCAACTTATGGATCAGATGATGATTTAAGAATAAACACCTATGGCTCTTTATATATTAACTTAGATAGCAATAACAACAACTCAAGTGATGCCAATTTCAAAATAGGTAGACATGGTGGAACACAAACACTGAGTGATTTTTTACTTACTCTTGACGGAGAAAACGGAGACCTCCAAGCAACATCGTTCTCTTCAGACGGAAACTCTAAATTTTATACATGGAGAGCAATCAACAATACATCAAGTGGTGGTGCAGGTTACTACAGAATAGCAAACATAAGTGGTTCTCAATCTACACGCTTTCAAATAGAAGTAACAGGTAGATATCAAGGCTATGGAGATGGAAACTTACCGAACTTTGGTAAAATAATCGGACAATTAAACAATGACAACAACTATGATGTATGGTTTTTTAACAATAAAACAGGAACAAGTGAACCAATACAAGAAGTAGGAACTGTAGATGATGGAAATAATAATGTTTTTATATGGATTAAAGTGTCGTCATTTTCAGAAGTAGCAGCAACAGCAGTTATAACAGACGGAAATATAACTGTTTACGGAGATGATAGCCACACATCATCAGCACCAACAGGATACACAGCAGTAGGTGCAGAATACAAAATGTGGAATGCAGGAAATGACGGAAGTGGTAGTGGACTAGATGCAGATTTACTAGACGGACAAGAAGGATCTTATTATTTAGATTATAACAATTTTACAAACACACCAACAATATCTTCAAACGCAGACACACTAGATAGTTTAAATAGCACTCAATTTTTAAGAAGTGATACAGCAGATACAGCAACAGGAGATATAACATTTACAGGAAACATTGTTGCAGATGGACAGATAAGAAGTAATACCCCATCAAATAATATTGCACCTATCAATGTAAAAAGTGATGGCGAAGACCAAGCAATACACATAGAAGAAAATAATGGAACTGAAAGCTGGCAAATTGGTGTAGATGTTGATGGAGATTTGAACTTCTATAATAGTGGTTCAGCAACTCCAGCAATACAATTTTACGACGACAATAGTGTGTCCTTTCCAGAAACTGTAACAATGACAAGGTTACAAACAACAGGAAATCAAGATAGAACAAAAGTCAGGTTGTGGAGTGGTGGCACATATGGAATAGGTATGCACTCAGGTTTCACTTATGGTGGTCTTGGTGCAACAGGTGGCGAGTATGCTTTGACTTTTCAAATGAACGACGATGATGACAGAGGTTTCTGGTGGGGAGATAGCGTTCACACAACTGCACAAGGTGCAATGGCACTAACTACAGCAGGACAACTAACAGTCGCAGATAAAATACGAGTAGGCTATGGTCAAAGCGATACAACCACACCAGCAAACTATGCAGTAGACGCAAGTGGCGATATCTTAATAGCAGACTCTAACCCTGTGTTACAACTTAAAGATACTGACACAAGTGGTAGTGCTTATATTGATTATCAGGGCGGCACATCATTAAAAGTTCACGCAGGAAGCGACCCTATAGTTTTCATAGCAGGTAACAGCGAGAAAGCAAGACTAACAGCAGGTAATGGAAACTTAGGTATAGGAACGACAAATCCGAGTGAAAAGATTGAAGCAGTAGGAAATATAAAAGCATCAAGCTCAGGTAATGCTAACATTTATGCACAACGAACATCAGGTGCTACTGTTAACATGCAGTCCCAAGCAACAAAAGGAGTTATAGGAACAGATAGTAATCATGATTTACAACTTAAAACTAACGCAACAGCACATCTAACAATAGACACCTCAGGTAATACTGTTTTAAATGGCAATTTAACATTAGAAGATCATTTCTTAAATGTAGGTAATGTAGGGGACGACAACTTTAGTAGATTTGAACATACTGAGGCTGACGGTTTTGGTTTTGATTTTCAATATAACAACGCCTCAACAATTCAAAACTTACAGGGAACAACGAATCAAGCTCTTGTACTTGGCGATTTATCTAATAATGACACACGAACACTATTTGGTGCTTCAATACTAAGTAGTGGAACTTGGATAAAAAAATTAAACTTAACAGGTGGTGGAGATTTATACATAGGTCAAACAGGAACAGATAAAGTAGCGACCGAAGCATATGTAACAGCAAATGCAGGTGGTGGCACACTTAGTACATCACTTATAGAAACAGCAACAACAAGTAACACAAGTGTAGCAATTTCAGGTTTTAGTAGCTCAGACGCAATTATAGTTATAAGAGCTAGACAATTTGCAATAGCACCTGCAGTATATGTAGGAAAAATAAGCGATATAACTACAAGCTCACTGTACAAGCATACAATAACTTCAGGCTCTAGCACACTTGTACGATATTATAGATCATCGACTGCAATACTTTTCAGTAGTTTTGCAACTTCTGTGTCTGTTGACTGCTACGAATTGGAGGTATCATAATGTATAAATTACTATTAAATGAAAAAAACCAAGTTATAGGTCTAAGAAGAATAAAAGAAAAAAAACTAGGAGATATAGTTTTTACAGAAGAAAAACTAGAACTAGTAAAAAGTTACATGACACCAAATATACAAGCTGAGTTCGTAGAAATGCAAGAAATAAAAGAGTGGTTAAATGAAAATGACTACAAAATCAACAAACACACTCTAGGAGAATATACAGATACAGACACTAGGTGGACGACATATCTTGCAGAAAGAAAAACAAAATTAGCAAAATATAATGAGCTAGAAGTAATTGTACAAAACGCAGAACTTCCTGTGTTTGATATAAAATTATTAGAGGGAGAGTGAAAAAATGACAACAAGCAAGAAAAAAGCAAAAGTCGGATATGTTAAAGGAGTCGTAGCACCAGATCAAGAGGGATACCTTGACATACTACAACTACCAGTAGACATAGAAAACAAACAAACAAACCTAAGACAGGTTATAAAAGATTTATTGCAACTGCAAGTGTCACTAGAAAGTGTTAGCACACGCATAGAGCAATATAAAAGCGATTTAAAAGACTTTTTAACAACAAAGGGATATGAAGTTCATACAGACAGTCTAAAAGGCTTATTAATACAATTAAAAAGTATCGAAGTTTTAAACCCAAGCGACAAACATCACATAGCATTACTAGAAGATGACTACATAACAGATGTTATAGATGTTAATTTAAATCAAGTTTTAAGAAACGCAGAAATACCAGAAGACCTCAAAGAGGGTTATTATAAAGTACAAGATGGAAAGATCGTACTCGATCCATTGCGTAGAGAAGAACTGGAGGGTGCAGAATGAAATTAGTACAAAAAACACTGAAAGGTGCTACATTTTTATATGTTATATTTGCAGTAGGCGTCTGGGCGTTGGACTATTTTGAAATAGATGTGCAACCATTTGTAGAGTGGGCTGGTTTACCTGCTGACTTTTTAGGTGCAACAGGAATCGCATCAGGTATCGGTTTAACTGTTTATCAAATTTTAAGAACAGCACAACTCACACTACAAAGCCACACACAACAAGCAGTAGGAACAGTGAGCCAAAGCGTTATAACATTACTTTCAAAAGTAGAAAATCTAGAAGCATCACACACACTAAACACAGAATCAACAAAAAAACTATTAGTAGAATCTAATGTCTTATTAAAATCTATTATAGAATTTGAAAAATTACTGGCAGAAAAAAACAAAACAAGTAGACTACTAAACGAAGAAAGCAAAAAAGAACTAAACAAATGGATAAAGAAAGTAGACATAAGACTGAGAGAAATCCACAATGAAACTCTATAGATTTTTACAAATTTGCTTTTATTATTTAGTCCCACTTTTTATAGCGTTTTTTATAATTCTAGTAGAACAAGAAACAAGTACCAAGTTAAACTTTACAGGACTGGTGGCGTTAGTTTTAATATTTTTAAGTTTTTATAAACGATTTAGAGATTACAAAAAAGAAAAACTGCACGCACACGAAACAGCAAAGAACCTAGGACAAATATCACAATCGGTTAATTTTATACTTCTCGGAGTGTTAAATTTTACATTTACAGTGATACCGTTTATAATAGTAGTACTTATAGATAACACATTAAAAAGTTACACAGGAAATGCAGCAGTAGGTATCAGCTTTTTAATTTTATCATTTGGTTTATCTGAATTTTTTGGGGTTTTATACAGAACAAACGAACAGAAGAAAATACAAGATGACCTATATAAGAAAACAGAAAAGGAAAACGAAAGACTAGCAAAAGTCATCAAAAGTAAAATATGAAAAAATTTAATAATCTTTTTAGAGATTACATAGGATACATTTTATCGTTACTTGTCGTACTAGGATACATACTTACTGGGGTGTTTATTTTAAACGACACAGGAAAAAACATAACACAAATAATAGTAGACTCTTTTATTATATTTATTTTAGGGGTTTTATTATCAAACACGATGGGCTTGCAAGGGCTAAATGACGGAGATCAAGACGAACGAGTCGTAGAACAAAAAAAAGCACACTCAGGTGTTTTATTAGACGCACAACCGTTCTGGTTTAACTCTCCGAAATTTTGCGAATACAAAAACAAAACAGCACTAAAACAAGAAAGAGAAAGACTCTTGAACTTTGCAACATTAAGTTATAATGATTTTTTTGATGAAGATGGACGCTTTATAGGCAAACTGATAAAAGCACAAGGAAGCATGAAAAAGTTTATAGAAAAGCAAAACGAAGCAATAAGACAAGCATGCAACCTAGAAATCACACAAATTACACCAAGCGACTTGGTAACAGAAAACGCAAAACCAGGAGATCCACTAGCAAGAGGACGAAGCAAAGTACAATATGTAGCACAGACAAACGCAAGAGATATTATATTTAAAATAGCAACAGGTATCTTCGGTGGGATTTATACGGCACAATTTATCGGTGCAGATTTAGGGGAAATCGCATACAGAATAGTTATTGCTATAATACTTTTAGCATTTGGAGTCGTTAAATATTATGCAAACTTTAGATTTATAACAGGAGAAAATAACGAAAGAACAAAAGTCGCAATTCAATGGTTAAAAGAATTTAAAACACTGCATGAATCTGGTTTTTTTATAAAAAAAATAGAGGAAAGTGCTAGACAAAGCGAAGAACCTGTGATATAATAAGTGTGTAAGGCATAGGGAAGCCTTAACAAAAAGGAGAAAAAAATGAGAACTTGGGAAGATATTACAAAAGAGTATAAAAACAATGATTATACATATGAAGTGAATTATAATGAAGAATCAAACACATTCACTTTAGAAATAAAAGATGAAAAAGGAAACAAATGCAAACTTAATTTTAAAGATGGTATACACACTTCATTTGTTGCTTATCAATTTAGAGATATTTTAGGAAAAGGTGTTTTTGAAGAAGTTAACAGTATTAAAAACACTTCAACCGAAGTTTATGATTATGTAAGAAAAAACTACTAAAGGAGGATAGGATGAGAATCAAAGTCAAAGATGCCGTAAGGTACACAAGACGAAACCCAGGACTAGAAAAAATGACAGCAGAGGAAAGAAAAAAATGGGAAATCGAACGACTTAATTATAGATTTAAATAAAAGAAAAAGGACTTTGTCCTTTTTTTTAGTGGACTTTATAAAACAATTAGTTTATAATAAAAAACAAAAGGAGGGGAAAGATGAAATTATACCAAAGTCTAGAGGGCGATATAACATTATTTTCAGACATGATGGTCTACGAATCTGAAATGAATGGCTACATACATATTGACGATGTCGATGATTATTATATGGATGACAACGACATAACAATATACAAAGAAGTAGAGCCTGAGGGTTTTAAGATTTTCAAAGACTGGTGCTACTCAGAAGTACTTGACGAAAGAGATCATGACTCGTTAAAGTTATTTTTGAAACTTAAAAACGAATAGGAGAAACACGATGAAAGAAAAAGATATAGACATCGAAGAATTAGCAAAAAAAGGATACGCAGCAACAAAAAGATTATATAAACAACTAGATGAGCGTGGGATTATGAAAGTAGAAGACTGGCGTGCTTTAATAAATTTAGAAGATTGTATATTTGAATTATTAGAACATTACAATCTATATAAACAAACACACAACAGATATCAACTACTTACAAAAAAAAATAGAAAAATAAGGAGAGAAAGAAATGAATGTATGGCAAAAAATACAAGAAGTAAGAGTAGAATTACAAGATCTAAAGATTAAAAAAAGTGGTATGAATAAATTTGCAGGGTTTAAATATTACGAATTAGCAGACATACTACCACCACTTAATAAGTTATTTTTAAAACACAAACTGACAAGTGTGTTCACAATGACAGAAGAAGAAGCACAACTTATAATAATTAACACAGAAAAACCAGAAGAAAAACAACCATTTAAAAGCACAGTAAGAGATGCAAACATAAAAGGCACAACACCAGTACAATCACTAGGAGGCGTACACACATACCTAAAAAGATATTTATATCTTAACGCTTTTGAAATATCAGAAAACGACTCACTCGATGTGCATGTGGGAACAAACAAAATAGAAACAAAAAAAGCAACACAGCAGCAGGTAGAAATTATGCTAGAAAAACTAGAAAAAACAAGAGTGCAAAAAGTTCTCGCACACTTTCAAGTTAACAGCCTTGAAGATTTAACAGTAGATCAAGCATCACGAGTCATAAAAAATGTCTCTTGAATTTTTAGAAGACACACACACATACCTGCTAAACGGAATCGTAACACCAAGCGTATCAACAATACTAAGAGATACAATTTTTAAAGATAAATATAAAAACATCCCAGATTTTATATTACAAAGAGCAGCAGCACATGGAACAGCAATACACGCAGCTATAGAATTTGACGATGACAGCAATCTAAACAAAGAACAAAAAAAAAGTTTTAATGAATGGAAAGAACTAAAAAAAACATTTAACATTAAACCAAAAAAACAAGAAATTATGATCCATTACAAAAACCAATACGCTGGAACATTTGACATGCTTGCAACACTAAACGACATGGAAGTTTTAATAGATATAAAAACGACTTACAGATTAGATTTAAAATATTTATCATGGCAACTTAGCATGTACGCAATGGCGTACGGTTTTAAAGGCGATTTATACGCTGTGTGGTTACCAAAAAAAACAGAAGCAAGAGTCGTAAGAGTACCAAGAATTAAAGATGAAGATATAAAAAAATTACTGGAGGATTATAATGCACTGCAAGAAAATAGAGATGGGCTGGAATTTTGAGGGAGATGTCGAACTGAAACTAACAGTAGACGGATACTACAACAAAAGAAAAGCAAAACAAATCTATGAAGATTTAAAAGACAAAAAAGTAAAAGCAATTTTAAAAGAAGCAAAAAGCAATAGAAGCATAGAACAAAATGAAATGCTATGGGGAATCATTAGACAAATTAGTGATAAGGTTAACCACTCACACAGAGAAGAAGACTTAATAAACATTTACTCAACACTGCTACAAAGGGCAAACATTAAAAGAGAATATGTGCGAGTCTTACCAAAAGCAGTACATATACTTAAAGACTCGTTCCGAGCAGTTATGGAAGTGCCAAATAGCAAGAGAACAGAAAACGGAAAAGAAACAGTCGGATACTGGGTATATTACGGTTCTAGCAAATTTAACACAAAAGAAATGTCAGAATTAATAGAACTAGCCCTAGACTTAGCAATGGAGGTCGGCATTGACACTCATAGATAAAATGTTAAAGTACTACAAAAAAACAACTAGGGACTTTATAGAAACAACAGAAGTTATAAAGGCTTTAAAAATTATTAAAAATAATTATGATAAAGGAGGTTTATATGCAAAAGAGAACAAAAGCAACGAGCATCAAAAAAAAGGTTAGAGATGAAGTGTTACATAGAGATCATTACAACTGCGTAAACTGTGGTACAACACAAATGCTAACAATAGCTCATGTTTTTGTAAGTAGAGCAAAAGGTGGCTTGGGTGTTAAAGAAAACCTAGCAACGCTATGCATGGAGTGCCACCACAAATACGATAACGGATTAAAGCGTGAAATGACAGAGGTG
>Ga0099849_1000715_pt1 | contig 15336 bp, 8 predicted proteins | sample CB_VirMetaG_4_FD_78177 | JGI IMG/M metagenome (GOLD analysis project Ga0099849, IMG submission 78177) | Freshwater to marine saline gradient viral communities from Chesapeake Bay - CB_1508_1M Viral MetaG | ecosystem: Environmental > Aquatic > Marine > Coastal | place: USA: Chesapeake Bay... | reverse complement strand
TTAAGTATATTACTAGTTTCAGTATTAACAGCGTCTTGATTGCCTAATACACCTTGTTTCTTTAATTGTAAGTAATAAGTTAATACTTCTTCAGCAACATCTTTAGCCGTATATCTAGGATCTTTTTTATATCTTTCAAGCTGAGTATCTAATATTTTACCTATTTCTGGATCTACTTTATCAATTTCTTGTTTAACTACTTCAGCCATTGAAAAAACAAGATTTTGATTTTCTTTTTTACTTAAGCCAATGTCTAAGTACATATGACCTGATTCATGTTCTAATACGCCATCTGCAGCTTCTTCACTCATTAATATAACACCTTTTTGAGCAATATAACTACCATCTGATTCTTGCCTTAAATCTTCTACAGGAATATTATATTTTTCAGATATTTCGTCTACGTTGTTTTCGTTATATATTTCAAATTGAAAATTAGCTGGATTAGTTTCTATTTGAGATCTATCTACTTCTTCGCCCGTTTGTTTTTCTATTTCTTTAATAGCATCTTCTATTCTTATAGCATCGTCAGCTTCTAAAACTAAATTTCCTGTTTCTTTTAATAAATTAACTTTTTTATCAAATGCTCTTTGTCTAGCTTTATCTAATATTTGTTGGTTGTTAAACTGTATATCCTTTACTTGAGTTGTTTTATAACCTATATTTTCCGCATTATTTGATTCAGATATTTGCTCAGATATATTTTTAACTTTATCTACATTAGCTCCATACTCTAATAACTCTGATTCATTCATTGAATTTAAGTTATTAATGTTTTTCTTTTTTATATCTGCTATTTCGTTTAATATAGTTACAGATCTTTCATTTAATATTTCTTTATCAGCGTCATTAGCTTCTTGATATTCGTTATAAATACCTTCCATTTGCTTAGCTAAATCACCAATTTTTTGTTTGTCTTGTATAGGCATTAATATTAATTCAGAAGCTTCTTTAACTGCTCTATTCGAGCTTTTTAAAGCTCCTGTACCAGCTATACCAGAACCAGTGCCCCAACCAATTAATCCTTCATCAATCATACCTTTCTTAGTCTCTTCCCAGTTCCAATCCACATTAGGATCTATAGCATAATCAGCAAAATCAGTTACAAGCCTAGTAAAAGACTCTTCCGCAGCGCTACCTACTGGCGCTACACCAAATCGTTTTAAAAAATCAATATAAGCGTCTCTAGCAAATTTTTTGGCTGCATCTTTACCTTGTTTTGCACCTATTAAGCCAGCTGATTTTAGTATACCTCTAGTTATTAATTCTCCTGCTACTTCAATACCTCCAACTATTTCAGAATTTAATATCATTCTATTTACATTAGCATCTGGACTTTCCTCTATTTTATCTGCAAAAGTATTACCTACTACACTTGTTCCAAATATAGTTAAACCAACAGGTCCAGTAGCAGCAGCTACCAATGATGGAGATGATTCTGCCATACCAGCAACTATTTTTCTAACTGCCCCAGGTACGCCATCTTCTTTAAATGTATCAACAACTCCTTTTCCAGGTTTATACCTATATTTATCTAAACCTCTTATAGCATCATCCATTTCATCTAGCATAAGGAAGTCATCTATTTTTCCCATGTAATAGTCCATTATTTCACCTCTTTTCTTAGGGTCTTTACTTGTTTCAGGGTCAAATAGCCTTAACGCTAAGTCAATACCTTGAGCTGCTGGCATTTTAACAGCTTCCATCATACCTTTACCAGTTCCCATCCAACCTTGGGCAAAAGCTATTGGTATATCAAAGTTTTTTTGTGCTTCAAATATAGCGCTATCAAGTTCTTCTATATCTTTTTTATAGTTAGCTAATTCAGTTTTATATTTTTCTTTCTTTTCTTCAGGAGATAAACTAGCATCAGATTTAATGCTTTCAAAAGATGTGTTATATTTATTTCTTAAATCTAAACCGTATTGCTTAACAGCATCTTTACCTTCTTTAGAGTATATATCAAACTGTTGTTTAGGTGCGTCTACTACTTCAACTTCTATAGGTTCAAGTTGGTCTTTACTAGTTTCTATTTCAGGTTCTAACACGTCTACTTCTGATGTATTATCTAGTTGTTCATTTTCACCTATTACTAAGTTACTAAAGTTATCTATACCACCAGAATAACCATCATTAGTAAATAAACTGTGAGAATATTCTAAAGCTTCTTTGTCTGTTGATATTAAGTCTTTATAATCTTGCAAAGAACCATTGTAACCGTCTTTAGTGAAAAGATCGTATGAATATTTTAAAGCTTCTTCGTTCATTTATTAAATCTTGATGCGTTATCAGCGTTTCCTTTTGGCTTTCTCATAAATTGACCATCTATAGTTATTATAGCATCACCTGGTTTCATTTGCTCTATAGCTGCTTTTTGTTCTTCTTCGTTTCTAGGTTTATAAACTTGCTCTATTTCACCCATTTCATTTATAGCACCAGCAACGTACGTTTTAACATATATATCTCTAGCGTTTACATCTTTCTGACTTAAAGGTTTATCTGCGTCTGTAATATCAAATATTGTTAATTTGTTTAATAAATCTACTAAACCTTTGAAAGTATCTAATCCTTTTACTTCTCCCGCTTCATCAAATACTTTATAAACACCATCTTCTTTTTCTACATTAGTGTCAGCTCCAGCTTCGTTTAATACATTACTTATAAAATTAGCTCTTTCTTCACTACCTAGTTCTCCTTTAGCGCCGTAATAAGCTTCTCTAGCATGCTTAACGTTTCTATTTAAATCTGTTTTTAAAGAATCTTTTAACTCTTGATCCATTTTTTCAACCAACTTTCTTTGCTTGTCTTTATCAGATAAAACTCTTTTTTGATACTGACTTAATAAAGCTCCACTTTTTTCAGTTATTTTTGTTGTAACTTGATCACCGCTTGGAAAACGATTGTTAATCAAAAAATTAATCATTGAATCTTTAGTGCTTTTAACTTGATTATCATTGCCTTCAAAAGGCATAGCTTGCATTTTATCTCTGCCGTCGATAACAACTTTATCACCATAATTTGTGAAAGTTTGATATGTTGATTCATTTACAGGTAAAGCTATTAAACCACTTCTAAGTCTTCTTTCATATTCTTTTTTAGCTTTTGTATAATCTTCTATTTGAGTTTCAGTAAGCTTAGAACCACTATTTAAATCTTGTTGTATCCTAGTTAATACTACATCATCAAGACCTTTATACGCTTGCGCGTCTGCAGCGTTTAATTCTTTAGTATAATCGCCCGCGTAATTAACTAAATCAAAACCATCTTTTTTAGCTTTAATATAAGAATTACCACTAAACACGTCTTTACCGTTTAATTGTGCTATAATATCTCCGTCTTTTATTCTAAAAGATATTTTATCTCCACCTCTACTAGCGTTTTTTATAAAGTTAAAATAATCTTCATCATTATCACTAGCTAAAAAACTTTTAATAAAATTACCTGACAACTCTTTGTCTTTTAAGACTTCACCTTCTTGATCAATCAACCCCATTAAGGTTGGTATCATACCTATTACTTTCTGTGTTTGGTTTCTTTTTTTATTAAAATCTGCTCTATTACCCTCAAAAGATGCTATATCTAATTTATATAGTTCATCAATTTGTTTCATTAAACCTTCTTGTATTGAATCAACAGCTGAGAAGTCATCCATACCTTCACCTTCCTTAACGCTATCTATCATTTCTTGCCTTCTCGTAGCAGCAGCATCTTCGAACTCTCTTACAGTTTTAAATCTTTCACTTACATCTAATTGAACATCTTCAATGCCTTTTAATATTTCACCTGCTGGATCAAATGTTGCTCTAGCAGTGCCTGGTTTCCTATAAGAACCTATACTTCCTCTTATTGATTTTTTAGCCATGTTTATATTTTAAAAGTTTAACCTTCACCCGGCGCGAATGACATAAGTTCACCTGTGTCTGGATCTACGCCTAAAGTAGTGCCAGTTGGTGTAGCACCGTATCCTTGGTCTATGCCCATCATGCTAAAATCAGTAGCTTGTGGCTTTATTAAAGCTTTAGCACCGCCACTAAGCATAGAACTAACACTTCCTACACCACTAGTCAAACCTTGTTGTCTTGTTAATGCTTCAATATCAGCTAAACCTTGTAATCTATCTAACTGTGCTTCTTCTCTTTTTTCTTGCATGCCTATTATATCGGCTTCACCTTTAGCTCTATATAAGTCAACTTGTAATTGACCTTGAGCTTGTAGTTTTTGATTTTGTACTTCTTGTTTTTCTATACTAGCAGCAATACCTTGTTTTGATTTTAAAGCAGCCTGCGCTAGAGCAGTTGCACCACCTGCACCTGTTTGTCTTAACGCGTCTAAAGTGTTTGCTAAAGCTATATCACTTTGTTCAGCTTGCATTTCAGCAGCTTTAGTAGCTACAGCTAAATCTTTATATGGATTTGAAACTTGCGCATAAGGATTTACTAATTTTTGTCTTGAAGCCTCTAAGTCTTTTATATCTTGAAGATATTCACCTTCTTTTTGTTTAGCTTTATTAGCTTGATTAAATCCTATTATAGCAGGAACAATTTTAATAGCCTCTAAAACTAAAGCAGCTTCTTTTTCACTTCCACTTATAGCGGAACTTATGTTGTCTAAAAAATTACCCATAATTATTATCTTGATGATACTACAAATTCTGTTGATACAGCAAACAACTCTTTAATGCCACCTGTATTAGTCGTTGCATCTGTAGAGACTTTTACTGTAGTAAAAAATCCTTTTATACCTGTTGTTTTGTTACCAAATAAAACCTCACCAGGTCTTGCTGAACTATCATTTACTAAGTTAGCAAAATATTTATTTTCTTTTCTATTAAAACCTACTCTATACTCAACACCACTTTCTACATAAATTCCTTCACTATAACTTTTTATCGGTTTAGATTTGTCATTATATTGGCTATAACTAGCGTTTTGTAAATCAAAACCTTCTGCGTCTGAAATAAATGAATCAACTTCCCAACCGTTTGTTCCTTCGTAGTTTATTGTTTTAAATACTTTCTGTATAGATGGATTAGAATTAAATATAAACGTTATGTTTGACTCAGATCTAATACCATAAAATTCATTTCTATTTTGATTAGAATAGTGTTCGTAAACTTCAGAAGAAGTCATAGTATAATATTTGTTTTTTAAACTAGCTAAAAAACTAGGTTTATAAGTAAAGAAACTAACCCAACCATTTATATCTTCTTCAAAGGTAGCTGTATAATAAGATGAATCTTCATTATTAAAGTTTTCATCTTTTTGAAGTGATATAGTATAATTAGAATTATAATTATCCCAACCACCTATTATTTTGTCTTTAGTATATTTTGTAAATATAATCGCATCAGACGTAGCAACTGGCGAACCAGGATTACTACTCAAGTATATAGTGTTTGTATCGTACAAACCAACAACGCTAGTTGTTATAGTAGGCGCACCACCTGTTTGTGGTATTTGAACAACCATACCTTTTTCTATAGAAGACGTGTTTGAACCTGATACAACTATTTTAAATGGATTTATACCTACACTAACAAATGTAGCTGTTACATTGGTAGGTACAAATATATCATTTATTTCTTCTAGTTTATCTCTAAAAAAGTCAGACATACCATAGCCAGATATTTCTGTAAGACCATCATTAGATAATCTCATTACTTTACCTCTATACTTGTCTACAAAATATCTTCTAGTGCCAAAATTAGCAAAACTTTCTGGATTTTTACTTATACCATACTCGCCTACGTAAGGAGTTACTTGTCCTAAAACTAGATTAGTCGATGTAACACTGCCGCCTCCTTCAGCAGAATATATTGCATCCTTATCTATTAAACCTCTACTTATTTTGTTTTCTTGAAATATAGCTAAATTACTATCTAAGGCATGTAGTTTTTGTATAGATCCATAATTAGGATCAACTGCTTTAGTAATTTCTTCACCAACTGAAAAAACATTTGTTTCATTTATATCAGTTCTAGAATTAAAAACACCTGAATATATTAAAGCATTAGATCTTCTTTCTCGCATACTAGAATCTTCTCTTAAATAAGCCCTAACACCATATCCAGTCTCAGCTTCATTAAAACCACCTCTAAATCTAGATTCTTCAACTATCCAGTTTCTAGAAAGCTGTCTGCTTCCAAGATTAGTACTTCTACCAGGTGGATTATTGCTAGATGTTGGAAATAAAGGATAATCATGAGAAGTTCCTTGTGGATTCCAAGGTAAACCAGGGAAAGTAGATAAATAAGCATCAGTACTAGAAGTAGAGTTATTTATATTCTTCTTTAATACGAAAGAGTTAAAATACTTTATATTAATAGCCATATTATATAATCACTTATTTATATTTTTTGTTACTTAAGTTACACTACACCAACTGTAAAGGTATTTGAAAACGTTGATAAACCATAACCACCTGCGTCTATTGCTTTTATTTTTATAGTATAAGAGCCTGAACTAATTGTATTTTTTCCATTTACATTAAAGGAAGATCCATCTTGAACGACTTCAAAATTATTATTAATACTTCCGTCTTCATTATGAACAGTATAAAACAAATCTTCTCTATTTCTATTTATATCTGCAGATCCATTTAAAACATCACCATCCTCTATTGTAGCTGCTAATAAATAAGGAGGAGAAGCTCCAGGAGCTATAAGAGAATTACCAATTTGATGTCTCCAAGATGGAGCAGTATTTTGTAATCTACAGTTTGTTATTTGTACAGGTACATTTAAATAGTCAGGTGTTTGACCTATGAAAAATATATCACTAGCTAATAAATTAAACGTATAAGTTTCTTCAACATTAGCATTAGACCCAAACATAAATGTAGAATTAGTTTCTATTCTATGTGTTACACCAGTAGAAGATACAAGGTTAAATTCACTAGTTCTATCATTTCCATTGCCATCTACTACAGTATCTAGCGTTAGTGTGTATGGATTTGTTATATCATTTCCAGTAGAATCAACTAAAGAAAGATTATTAGTAACTAAAGTACCAGATGCATCACTTTCGTTGTGAAAGTACTCTATGTCATCGCCCTCTGCAGTGTTATTACCAGCAGTGTCTTTTACACCAGCTGGTAATCCAGCCGCTGGAACTTCACTATTATAATCTGATATTAAACCTGATGTAGAACTTTCCCAGTATATATCTATAACAGATTTAGTTGGAGATGTTTCAAAAACACCTAGATCTTGCCAAGCTCTTTCTATTTTTTCTTTTGCTTCTAACATATCAGCATCGACCGCTCCATCAACAAGATCTGTAGTGTATGCAGGAGTTGCTCCAATTTTAAAATCTGTTTCTATAGTAGCTATAAATGGATTTGCTTCTGAATTAAAAAATATATCATGAAAATTTAACACATAAGGTCCCGAACCATCTTGTGATCCAAAATATGGATAATAAGGTTGAGGTGGAACAGTGTTATCTTGACTGTTAATTGGAAAACCATTACCTTTAGTAGTTGTCCAAGTACCTAAATCTCTAAAAGATTCTATTGATATTACTTTTTCTCCACTAGCACTTACTGTTGATTGTGTATTATGCGATCCAAGAGTAGCACTATAAGTAGGATTAACCCTATTAAATAATATAGTTTCACTACCAAACGTAGTATCATTTGCGTTAGATGAAGTTTTAAGTTCTCTTGGTACTTTATTTATATTATCACCAAATAGGTTTATCATAGATATTCTATTCGCTTGAGTAAAATTTGGTAGATAGTTTTCAATATTGTCTAGCACATCTGGATCAAAAGTAATAGATGAACCACCACCACTTGTTCGTTGCCATTGTGGCGCTGCATCCCAAAGTAACTCTCCAGCTAAAGCACCAGGCACGTACACATTGTAATAATCTTGCTCTTGTTGTTTTACTACTATTCTATACGTATAGTAACCTAAAGGATTTGTTTCAGAATATAAACCTGGATAACCCGGTTTAGAAAGTGAGCTAGGTATTTTACTTCTTACATTAAGCTCTAGTTGGTTGCCAAAAAAATCATTCCAAATACTACCAAAATTATCATAACCAGCATATATAGTTGAATTTTTATTTTGTGTTAAGCTAGATGTAAGATCGTTTAATATAACATTAGAAGCTCTACCATATCGATCTACTAATACTACTCCAACTTGATAACTTCTATTTTGCTTTACTGTGTGTGTAGGAAACTCTATAGTAAAATTATCGTTTTGTGGTTTTTGTATATAATCTAGGTCATAATCTAAGTTATCAGGTGAACTATGTTTGTCTAAAAAATTACCATAAATAACTCTATTGCCTACAACTTCTTGTGTTAATGCCCTAACTGGAACTTTGTCATGAACTCTTATTAATTCAGCTTCTGGTAATGCTTTTATAGGTTTTGTAGACAAATAGTTATATTCATATTTAGTTGTTGAACCTAAAGAAGTTATTTTAGATATATCTATATCTTCAATAACCCTAACTGCTTGCTCATCAGAGTTTTTGACGAGTATTTGTATTTCTTTAACTTTAAGCTTATCTTGAAGTTCAACGGCATTACAAGGCAATGTTAAATTTAATTTAACTTGATCTACTCTATTTTCCATAAACTTAACATCTGTAGCTTCCGATGCTACTTCTTCGTCATCGTTTATGAAATAGCCAAATTGTTTTGGTACAAAAGCTGATTGAGTAAATGGAGCCATTAAAGAATATTCGTTATCGTCATATTTAAACCTATAACTAAACTTAGCAAACTTATCTCTTAATATATTAGTATCACCTTTGTATGATGCATCATAATCTGGATTTGTTCTTGATATTGTAACTATATCACCTACGGAAATAGTATTAACGTAGCCAGGTTGAATTTCTATTGTAGTATTTGGAGAACTATATTGTGGAGTACCTATTATAGTGTGATAGCTATCTGTTTGGTTTGAAGTTATTTTAACTTGATCACCAACCATTATATCTCTATTATTTCCACTTAAACTGTATTCACCATTTATTGCTAAAAATGAAGAACTACCACCACTGCCAGATGCAGTTTGACTTTTAGTAACTATATGTGCAGGTAAAAATTGCTCGTGATTAGATATTAATGTGCTATTATTAGAGCTATCTATAAAACTAAAAGCTTCATATGGAGCAAACTTAGCTACAGATATATGGTCTTCATTATAGTAATAAGGATTAGATCCTGCAGAATCTTCGTAACTATTGTTAAATGCAAAATCAACATTTATTTTTCTAGGTTGATTTCTGTCATCAGTCCAAAATAATAAATTTTCTAATATATTAACACTTATAATTGGATGTGTTTTAGAAAAATTTAAAAAGTTACCTGCTACTAAAACTTTACTACTACTATTTATAACATTATATCTTACTATATAGCATGCAGCTCCTTTATATCTCCAAATATTAGGTAATATAGTTGTGTCAACTGAATCTGATGGAGCAAAATTACTTAATTGATCATTTGAAGAGTCTGTATAATCAGTTAGAAATAAATATATAGAATCTCTTGATATATCCATAAAATAACCTATTATCTCTAACCCTGATAACAGTAATTCATTAGGCCTTACATTAGCACCGTATAAATCAAGAGCTTTTTGTATTTCTAAAGATTCTATTTTAGATTTTAAACTAGTAACTTTAGTATTACCAAGTATGTTTTCTAATGCACCAACGTCAGCGCCTTCAGATCTACTAACACTTATATTTTGTGCGTCTCTATATTCGCCATTAGGTATAAGTCTAGCATCCAAGTCTTTATTCATCTTGGATCTTAAGAAATTATTTTTAATTTCTGGCATAATTAATGTTTAATCCATTTAGCTTTATTTCTAAGCACTTGGGCTATTTCTTCTGTCTTAATATTACTTAATCTTATTTTAGCGTTTCTAAGTGCCGCAGATCTTTCCCTTTTAAATCTATTTACGATGTATTCTGGTACATTAGATCTACCTGATAATATAGCGTGTGATATATGCATGTACATAGCTTGCTCTGCCATCTTAGGTACTTTCATATCTTCATCCACAGCTAAACCGTCTGATATATACTCTATTATTATAATTTTACCAGCTAAGTCACTTGAAAAAGAAAACTTACCTAATCTTTTATTTATTGTAAACATACCGTTTACTTGTGCTTCTTCTGGTTGAAGACCATATCTTTGACCTAATAAAAAGTCTCTTCTAGGCACCCTATAATCGTCTGGTTGATTATCTACATTTAATACCCTATCTTTCCATCTATCATCAGTTATAGAGTTGTTAGACTCTATATTGTTGCCATTGTCGTCTTGTGTTGGTATACCAGTGTCATCTTGTATTGGTAATTCTCTTGGATTACTAGTAACTCTAGTTGGGTATATAATATGTTTAGCACCAGCATCATCTATCCAAGAACATCTTATATAATTCACATAGTCTTGTGGTATTGCTACAGATAAGCTAGGTGGTATAGATAATTCTTGTGACTTAATACATTTTAACGTGTCATAGCTAAATTCTTGTAAACCTCTTTTAGCATGAAACATTATATCAGTTCTTTTACAAGCTGCTATAAGTTTTCCAACTCCTACATAACCTACTATAAAGTTATTTATAATGTCACCTAATGATATATACTCATAACTACCGTAATTATTATTTATAGCTGACTGTGCAAGCTTTACTACAACATTGTCGTTGATTGTCAATGAACTAGATACAGTTATTATATTATTTAAAACAGTGTAATTTGAACTAGCTAAATTTGCTCCATTTACTTCAATCGTAAAATTAGGTATTGGAGACTCAATAAGATCTGTATTAAAAGTACAAGTAAAAACTTGGTTAACACCAGTAGTAGCTGCTACAAATGCTTGTTGACCAGAATAATATTGAGCGTTAGTTTCGTTTAGTAATGCCATTTATTATGATTTTTCGTTTACTTCTTCTTGTTGTACTTTTTGTGCAGCAACTTGTATTATTTGTGGATCTCTTATAACTATACCTTGATACAATAATATTCTTAATATTATTTCAGTTCTTTCAGAGTTGTGTAATCCAAAATCTATATGACCAAACGTACTATTAGCGTTAAAGTCTACGTCACGTAATGTTATAACTAAATCAACACCACCAATAACTGTATTTGAAACTGTTATAGTATCGCCAATAGAATAACCAGATCCTTGTGTGTTTATTAATATAGACGAAGCTGCGCCAGCAGCACCTATTGTTACGGTTATATTAGCACCTGTACCACTACCATTAGTAGAAAAACCAGTTGTAACGCCTATTGTTCCTGTGTAAGTACCTGGCGTAGCTCCAGAAGTTGGTGTCGTTACAGATCCTAGTAGATTACCTCCTGTATTTAATAAATTAGCGCCAAATACAATTGGATCAAAAATCAATTGACCTAAGCTACCCGTTGAGTAACCCCATCTTACGTCTTCTGGTTTTTTAACATATTGAGCATCTATTCTTCCATTTATACTAGTAGGATATACTAATGCTTTATTATCTTCGTATAAATAAATAGGATTATCAGTAGTTGGTCTAGTAAGAGGAGATTTATTTATATTATAAAAATCTGCTCTACCTACTCTTTGTAGTTCTACTGGATATGTATTAGTTGGAGAATATGTTAGAGAACCTAATCTATATAAATTAGATGGTAAGGTAAATACACCGTTAGCAGTGTGTGTTGCAACGCCTGTTACTTTAAACTCTGCTATTTTTTCGTCTGTAATGGCTACACGATCAGAATATTCCATATCAGTTTGAGGTATACGTACTTGCTGATTTAAATCCTCAAAATAAGCTTCAAATATTTCCCTTTGTACTTGACTACCTATTTTATTAAATTCATCAGGTGTCATATAACCCCTTTGTTCTTTATTAAGTATAAGCAATACGGTTTTATATACTGTATCTACGTTTACTGCCATTATAAATATTTTAAAAAAGAGGCTGCCAATCGCAGCCCCTTATGATTATAATCACTTATTATTTTAACTTTTTCTCGATAGACTTGTAAACTTCTACGCCTTCATCTGTCTTAAACCAAGCAGCTAAAGCCGAATATGGATTTTCGTCAAATGGAACGTTCATTAGTTTTCTACCGTTACTAGCCCAAGAGAAAGTTCTTTGATCTTGAGATAAACTTATAATGTTAGCTTCAGCAGCTTTTATACCAAAGTTTCTAAGACCAACATTTTCATCATTTGCTAATTCTAAAAACAAACTTGAATTAGACCTAGCAAATAATAATAAATCTCTTTTTAATTCTTTAGAACTCATCTGCGAAACACTAGAACCTTGCTCAACTCTTAATATAGCTTCAGCATCATCAATATCCATTTGCTTAGCCATGTTTAATGCTTCTATTTCTAGTTCTAAATAATCTAAATCATCTATAGCTTCTTGTACATCATCTTTTTCAGAGTATAATCTATTTCTATTTGGATGATATAATGAAAGCATTTTTTGTAAAGCTATATCTGATTTTGGTACCATTAATACACCATCTTCAAAAACAATATGACCTAATGTAACTAAACCATCTTGCTCATCTACAAAACAAGATTTTTGATTAGTAGCATATCTAAGTTCTCTATTATAACCTTTTTCTTCATCAAACCACATTAATGGTTTTCTTGCAGAATGCCTTGAATTTATTCTAAATGTTAATGGTGAATTATCATTTAACAAATGATAATATCTATCTTTTATTTCCCAAGTGTTTTTTACTTTAGGAGTTTTTTCTTTTGTTTCCATAATATAATATAATATAATAATTAATAAAGACCCCGCCGAAGCGAGGTCTTATTATTGTCTTAATTAGACAGTAGACTTAAATAATACAAAGTTATTAGCACCTTGTACACAAAGACATCTCTCAGATAAGAAATGTACTTGCATTGCGTCTAATCCTGAAGTATAAGCTCCACCAACAGAACCAACTACCCATGATTTCATTCTTCGATCATCAGCTTCAGAAGCTCTATATCTTACATGTAAGAAAGGGCGTCTGATGTTTTGACCCATGATTTGATCATAAACAGTTGAAGTTCCAGCAGGAATTAATACACCATCAACGTCAGCAGTTAAACCTCTAGTAGAAGCATCGTTAAGATATTTCCAATCAGTTTTATAAAAGTCATAAGAACCTCTTCTAAAACCAGAGAAACCAAAGTTAAGTGCCATGTCTTCTTCATTATTAAATAAACCGTAAGAAGCACCTCTAGCACCTGCAGAACCTGCAAAACCACCGTTCATAGTAGCAATCATGTCATCAAAATCAAGAGCTGTTTGTCTTGATAAGAAAAGCATGTTTTCTTCAATAGCACCTTGCGTATCTAACTGCTTAAGGATAGCGTCAAAATCACCTAATGCACCTGAACCAGAAGCAGCAGCACCAGCAAAGTCATTATAAATGTTTCCTCTTGCTTCAATAGCAGCAAATAAACCTTCAGAACCATCAACAGAAATGCCAGATGTAGTAGAACCTGCTTTTTCAGCTTCAACCATACTCATTTCTAGATAATCTTCAAATCTTAATCTAGTTTCAGATTCAGCTTTTAAATACCATAAGTATCCAGAAGTTCCGTCTTCAGTAGCAACTTCAACCCAACCGATTTGAGAAGCATCAGAACCAGAAACTTCATAAAAGTCTTTAAGTATAATTGGCTTGTTTGAAAATTGTGTAAAATCTGGCTGAATAGCAGTAACATCAGCACCACCAGTTTGGAAAGTTTCCATTCCAGGAGTACCTTTACTAAATTCAGAGCCATATACAAAAATCTTACAAGCTTTAGATGTAGTTCCTAAAGAAGAACCATCATTAACTTTGTAAGTTTTATAATGCACATTAGCTACTCTCGAAGCACCAGTACCAGTAGCAGCGTCCACGTCGTGAACTCTAGCTTTAACAGTATCTAGTCCATTAGAAATTACTACAGTAGCACCAATTCTAATTACACATTCTTTATTGTCACCATCAATTGGAACTGTTAAAATAGTACCAGCACCATTGTTAGTACACTCATCATAAGAAATGTGTAATCTATTTTGTTCAGACCAAATTACTTGATCAGATGACATAGGCATTTCAGCGCCTACCATTCTTAAGAAACCTTGTAACGTTCTGTTACCAAATCTCTCGACTTCTGCTTCATACAACTCAGGAAGATATTGTTGAGCAAAAGTATCACTGTCACCAGTTCCACTACCACCATTAAAAGAAAGATAGTTGCTAGATAAAGCAACTTGTTTCTGATGTGGAAGTAATCCTGGAGCATTAGTTATATCTAAAGCCATTTTTTTTAAATTTTAAGTTTTATTTTTTTATTTTTAATTTTAACTTAGAACTGTCTACACCGTTTATCGCTTTTACCCTTAATCCATTTACAAATACATCACCAGTAGACGTAGTCCTTGGCTCATTACTTATGTTTTTAGATTTTGCCATCATATCTTTAACAGCATCAGCTTTGCCTTGCTCATAAAAATGATTAGCAATAGTATCAACGTTTTGCGCTGCATAAATAGCCTTATGATACCCTTTATAATCTTTAACTTCACCTTTATTATCTAAGAACTTCCCGATTAGGTTAGTAAGATCAGATTGAGTATCTGCAACTTCGCTTGTGTTATTAACCCCATACCTAAACTTTTTTTCACCAATGTTAAAATCAAAACCTTTGAAATCTTTGTTGAAAAAGTTTTTAGTATTAGATTTAAAACGATTATGCTGTTGTTGCACAGCTTGTTGTTCTTCGTTATATCTATTGAAAAAGTCAACTGCTTTTTGTTGTTCTTGAGTTACACCGGGCCTCAACTTGATTTCCTCGTAATATTTGCTCTTTAAACTTTCCAAAAAGTTTTTGGCTTTTGCAATTTCTTCTTTATAAGCGAGTTTTTTCTTTCTTATATCTCGCTCTTCATCCACTTCTTCATCATATAAAAAATTATCTTCCATAATAAAAGATATTTCTTCTGCATCTAGATGTGGTTTAGTCTGTTTGTAGTATTCTCTAAGTAGCGTATTGTTATCTACATTAGAATAATCAGCATTAATTCTAACATAGTCTTCTACTGTTCCACCAGTTTCTTCCATAAAAGCAACAAGCTTTTCTATATTTTCTGGAAGTTGTCTTTGTTCTACAACTGGTTCTTCATTTACTGTTTCTTGTACAACTTCTTCTTTTACCTCTTCTGTAACTTCTTGTATTGGAATTACTTCTTCTTCTTTGCTTTCTTCGGTAGGTTTTTCAATTGTTTCTTCGATGTTTTCTTTAGAAACTTCTTCGCTAGCTCCGGATTCGTCGCGAACAGGTACTTCATCTGTT
>Ga0099849_1000711_pt1 | contig 15388 bp, 9 predicted proteins | sample CB_VirMetaG_4_FD_78177 | JGI IMG/M metagenome (GOLD analysis project Ga0099849, IMG submission 78177) | Freshwater to marine saline gradient viral communities from Chesapeake Bay - CB_1508_1M Viral MetaG | ecosystem: Environmental > Aquatic > Marine > Coastal | place: USA: Chesapeake Bay... | reverse complement strand
TGAAGTTAATAAAATGGAAAGCGAATATCTATGTATGGATTGTGGGTTTACTTATGTGGATAAACAAATTCAAAATACAAAAATTCGCATTGAAATGATTAAAGAGAAAGTAGGTTAGAAATGGATTATAAAATTATTAGTAGGTTAGTTAATAATTGGGATTTTGTAATTGGTGTAAAAAACTATTATGAAGTATGCGATTACGATAAAGCTAATTCCGATATGGCTAGAAAGTATCTTAAAAAAATATCTAAAATTGTAGAAAGAATTTTAGATATTGATGATACTAAATCTATTCGTAAAGAAATTGCTTATGCTAGAGATTTGATTAAGTCTTGTGGATTTAAAAGAATTGCTAGTCCTAGAAATAGAATTAAGAATAGAATTGCACAACAGTTAGCTAGTTATCCACGTAGCACTAAAGATGATGTTTACGTTAGAGATTATCAAGCAGAACAAGATGAACTAGGTTACAGACTTGGTCATTGTGGTGGCTATGACTGTATGCATTTTGAAAGTATGCCGATTGGCGAGATATGGAAAAAGGTAGGTTAGAAATGAGTAAGACAGTTGATGTTGGGGCTTGGAAATCTCATAAAGAAAGTTGGAAAGAAAATCTTGAACGTTACAGAAAAGAAAGACAGGAACTTAACAACAACGCAGAAGTTAATAGTAACACTAAAAGATTTAATGCAGTTGATGTAAATAAAATGCAGTTGATTAGTAACAACATTGATATTTGTTTATTGAACATTGATATTTGTACAATGCAAATCAAGATTGCAGAACTACAACAACATAACTTTAAGTTGAAAACTAAATCTTAATCATCCCGAACTAACCGAAGGAAAGCACTTGTTTAATCGCAGGTGCTTTTCTTTTTTGTCCTTCGTTTTTTATATCCTTCATTGATTTATTGTCAGGGATTACCATCAATTAGTTAAGTTAACTATATATCTACAGTATTAAAACAATACGGGTACACTACATCTAGTATCACTACATAATGTATGCACAATATATAGTATGTGTAGCAAAATGCATTAGGTCTAGGTCGCACACACACAGGATTTATGTGGGCTTTCACATAGGGGGGTTAAATGTCGGGGTCGCTTTATATTTGTGTATACCCTCTAAGAATATGCTGTTAACTAGGTACTAAATATAGTGGTACTACATATAGTGGTGTACCTAATAAGCTAGTAAAGCTAGTAAGTGTAATCTTAAAGTTAGCTTAGTTAAACAAAGTAAACATTGAAAGTACAGCTAACCCTGTGCCACTCCCAACCCAACCGAGTGCTATTCAATTTAGTAGCAAAAAACAATATGTGGAATAATAGGCTTTAACCCTAGTTACTATGGTCCTGCTAGTCCACTTTGTTAAGTGTTATAATCAAAAATCCTTTTCTAATAAGCAGGAAGGAAATCTTGCTTGTTGAGTTACTATACCACCTTTTTAAAATAATGCTAGGATTTAACTAATGGGGTTTTTGTATAGTAGGAGTTTCCTCCTTTCGCCTACGAAATTTCAACAAAGACCCCATTAAATTTCACTTATGGTAAACTAATTAGGTAGACATTCTGTCTTTCGTAAGACAACAGTTTACATCCTTTCTGATTGACAGCAATATGCCCTCTAGTAATAGAGGGTAGCTGTTAAAACTTTTAACATTGACAACCCTTATTTATAAAAAAAATTTTTTTTTACACACTTAGCTTGGGGGGGAAGCTAGTATAAACATACTTTTGGAAAGTCCAAAAGTATCGTGTAGAGGTACACGATTAGATATGAAAAGAAAAGGCTTTTCATCAGAAAAAATAATGACAATTGTGTGTTAAGAAACTGATGGCTAGTTGATTTGATATTTCATATTCTTTCATAAAACAGTAAATGGACAGACTGTACGTGCAGAACCCCACTTCGGTGGGGTTTTGTGTTATAGTAATGAGTATGGTTATAGACAAAAAAGGTAAGAAAAAATCTTACGCTAAGAAAACTAAAAAATATAAGAAGATGTAATTATGCCTTTTACTAAACGAGGTAAATATTATTATTCACCTAGTGGTAAAAAGATGACCCTCAAACAAGTACAAGCATATTATGCAAAAACAAAGAAAAAATAATTGAGTACATACGATATACCTTGTCCTATGTGTGGAGTTAAATTAAAAATTGAAAAAGGTCACGTAGTGTGTAGAAATAAAGAATGTGTTAAATATGGCAAATAAAAAATTATGTTACGCAGCAGGTTGTCATAGACCATTACCACCTAGAGCAAAAAAATATTGTTCTACACGTTGTGCTAACAGAATTAATATGCAAAAGAAACGTGCTAGAAAAGCAGGTAAGGAATGGTCACAACAAGATGATGTACTTGAAATACCTAGTAGAAAAACAAATGTACAAGCACGTAGAGGACAGGTTTATAACGACATAATTGAATCAGGTTTAGCTGCAGATATATACACAGAAAAAATAACAATGCAAGAAGTTGCAGAGATATTAGGCACAACAGTTGGTGCAGTATCTATGGCATTTTCTGCATACATTGAAGATTTAAAAACAAAAAAAGAACAAGATAACTGGAAACTACCACAAGTTGCAGAAAAAACATTAGCTGACTTTGAAGATTTTAGACAAAGATATTTTCAAACAGAACAAGGTATAGCATACGAAACACCTGAATTTCACAAGAAGTGGATAAATCAAATTATGAATGCTATAGACAATGGTGGACAGCAATTAATATTATCACCACCACGACACGGAAAAACAGATTTGTTAATTCATTTTGCAGTATGGCTTATTTGTAAAAATCCTAACATTCGTATTTTATGGGTAGGTGGTAACGAAGAGATTGCTAAGAATGCTGTAGGTTCTGTACTTGACCAACTAGAAAGTAATGAATTATTAATTGAAGAAATATGTGGACCTGGTGCAAAATTTAAACCTACATCTCGTACAGGTAAGTCTTGGTCACAAAATGGTTTTACTGTAGGTACTAGAACTGTAACTGGTATTAAATCTCCAACTATGGTTGGTATTGGTAGAGGTGGTAAGATACTTTCTCGTGATTGCGATATTATTATTGCAGATGACATTGAGGACCATAACTCTACAATGCAACCATCATCAAGAGAAAATACTAGAAGTTGGTGGACAACAACATTGTCATCAAGAAAAGAGGAACATACTGCTATGGTAGTTATTGGTTCAAGACAACATTATGATGATTTATATTCACACCTACTTGATAATCAAAGTTGGGTTGCAACTGTAGAAGAAGCACACGATACTGCTTGTAATTTACCTGATTGGAATGAAGAAGAACATATTGATTGTATGTTATGGGCAGGTAAAAGAACTTACAAATGGTTAATGGATAGAAAAAGAGCTGCAGAAACTACAGGTGGTAGAGCAATTTATGAAATGGTTTATTTGAATGTTGCTATGCCTGATGGTTTAGCTTTGTTTGATAGAGAAGAAATAGAAGCGTGTCGTGACCAAAAAAGAAACATAGGACACATACCACAAGGTACAAGACTTATAGCAGGATTAGACCCTGCATCTACAGGTTATCAAGCTGCGTTCTTATGGGCATATGATTCAGTAACAAACAAATTACATATGGTAGATATGAATAACAATTTAGGTGGTGGTATTCCACAAGCACTAGAGATTATGAAAGAGTGGTGGTTAAAATATAATGTATCTCATTGGGTTATTGAAGAAAACGGATTTCAAAAAGCAATACGACAAGATAAAAGTATTAGAGATTTTGCATCTAAGCACGGAATATTTTTAGAAGGACACGAAACACATAAGAATAAATTTGACCCAATTTATGGTGTTACTGCTATGCGACCTATGTTTCAAGAACAAAATATTTCTTTGCCATATCTTAGCTTTGAAGCACAAGAGAAGGTAAACTTATATACAAGTCAGTTAGTGTACTTTAGTTCTGCTAAGAATAAAAGCAAGAGTGTGGGTACAAAGACAGACATAGTTATGGCTAGTTGGTTTCCAATGAGAGCAATTAGGCGTATGCAAAAAGAACGCTTTGCAGAGTTAGGATATGATTATAATCCTAGCTTTTCAGGGTACGAATCTAGTATGATGGATATAGATAATTGGAGATAGATGCCACTTAACAGCGATAAATTATATGACAGAATAGATTACCTAAGAGTTATCAATCAAGAATCACTTATTGATAGAAGTAGAATTAGGGATATTATGAATGGTGGTGAAGCAGCAGTTAAAGCGTTGCTAGGTAATACAATTAATGTAGAATATCACGAATTACCTGCACCTAACTTATTTTTAACTGCACTAGAAAGATTTGCACAAAAACTGGGTAGAAGTCCTGATTTAAAAGTTGATATAATCAACGAAAAGGATAGTGAAAGAGCAAAGAAAAAATCAGAGAAGCTAGAGAGAATTGTTACTGCTTATGATAAATTTCAAAAGCTAGATAAACAATTACCACAAGCAGCAAGATGGTTACCTGGTTATGGATTTATTGTTTGGACATTAGGTCATAGAAGAGATAGAGATGGTAATCCATATCCATATGCAGAACTACAAGATTCGTTTACTTGTTATCCAGGAACATTTGGTAATGACCAACAACCTGATGAATTAGCAATTATACGTAGAGTTCCACATAGAATATTAGCTGAACAATATCCTGAAGCTAAAGCATATATTTATCAACAAGCAGAAAAAGGACAACAAGGTTTTCAAAATCCATACTCTGCTTTACTTGATAGTACAGATAGAGCAGGAAGTTGGGCTAACTCTACAGGACACGGAAAAGTATTAGTTCAGTATTATGACAAAGAAGGAACGTATATTTATCTTCCTGAAAATAAAAAAATTATAGATTTTATTCCTAACATATTAAGGTCAGGTCCTGCGTTTATTGTTGCTAAACGATATGCGTTTGACCAAATGCAATCACAGTTCCAACACATAACTGGTCTTATGGCAAATATGGCAAAGATTAATATTCTTGGAACTATTGCTATGGAAGATGCAGTATTTACAGAAACAAATATTGTAGGAGAAATTGAATCAGGTAAATATAGAAAAGGCAGATTTGCTGTTAACTATTTAACACCAGGTTCACAAGTGTCAAAGCCTGTCAACAATCTACCATACCAACTATTTCAACAAGTAGATAGACTAGAGCGACACTTGCGACTTGGTGCTGCATATCCTGTATCTGATGATGGTCAATCTCCAAACTCTTTTGTTACTGGTAGAGGACTAGAAGAACTAGGACAATCTGCATCACTACACGTTAGAGAATATCAAACAGTATTAAAAGATGCTTTAGAAGAGATGGATGCTAAACGACTTGAATATGATGAGTTAATGTTTGGTAATGTGCGTAAACCTATTGCAGGTAGGCATAAAGGAACTTCTTTTAAAGAAAGCTATACACCTGAAACTGATATATCAGAAGTTTATGAAACTAGAAGAGTTTATGGTGTTATGGCAGGATTTGATGAAGCACAAAAAATTATTACTGGTTTGCAATTAAAGCAACAAGGAATTATAGATACACAAACTCTACAAGAGAATATGGATGGATTAGATAACATAACTAGAATACAACAACGTATTCACGCAGAAAGAGCAGAAACAGTTTTGTTTGAAACTCTTATGGCACAAGCATCACAAGGCGACCAAAAGGCATTAATGTCTGCTATAGAGATAAGAAAAAATCCACAAAAAATGTCAGAGATTTTAGATAAATTTTATACAGCAGAAGGCGAAGAACCTACACCTGAAGAATTAGCGTTGTTGGGTCAAGGTGGACCACAAATACCTGCAGGTCCTGGAGGTGGATTACCAGGAATTGAACAAGTACTTGGTGCTTTAGGTCAAGCAGGACCACCACCACAAGGAGTTCCTCTTGGATGAACAAGAAGTAATCGCTAAGTTTTACAATATGATTAATCAAGAAGATTGGTCAGATGAAGCATATACAGGTACAGATAAATTAAATAGTGTAGTTATGAGCCAATTTATAACATTACCTACACCACATCCTCATTTTTTTATTAACTTAACATTTGAATACGAATACAACCCTGAACTAGGAGATGACTTATATGGCAAATAAATATAATAGAGGAAGAAGAAGCAAAGCGTTGGAGGAAGCTACCGACCTAACACAATCAGGTGCTTTTGCAGATATAGTTGCACCACCTAGAAAAGAAGGCGACCCAACAGGGCAGACAACAATGCTAGAAGAACAAGCAGGTGCTATTAGTCCAATGCAAGGTGGTGGACCACGAGTTGCACCTACTAGACCAATAGTTCCTAAATCGCCAATTAATTTAGCAGCACCTACTAATAAACCTTTTGAACCTATTACATCAGGTATTCCATTAGGTGCAGGAGATAATGGTCCTACACCAATGGCAACTAATACAGTTGCTAATATTTTTAAAGCAGCGAAAAGAGTATTACCTGACCCAATATGGGATGAGCTATTAGAAGCAGATATAGATATAGGTTAATATGGATTTTAGACCTAATTTCTATATGCCTTCACAGGTTAAAGAAGGATTAGCCGAAAAAACAAATAAGAACATTCAAGAAGTATCTGAATTTGAAAGAGCTATTACTCCTGATTTAGCACAAGCTATGAGAGATATGGCATATACCTATCCAAGTATGGATAAAAGATTAATTGCTTATTTACCACTTATGGGATTAAAAGCAGATGATGAAGATACTTTAAAGATTGCACAAACACAACAACGTGCTATGGAAAAAAAACAACGTGTAAAAGTTAATACACAAGTTAATCCTTTAAAAAGAGCAACACAGTTATCTTTTTTAGCTATGGATAGTGCTTTTCAAAATATATCAAGAAATTTTAAATCTTCTGTAGTTGCTGCACAAGCTACTGATTCAAATGTTGCTACAGCAGTACTTGGTAATACGTTGGCAGGATTAATTCCAGGAGAACAATTAACTGAATCAATACGTAAATCAACTTTAGGTAATGAATTTAATAATAAATATAATGAAGCAAAAGAAGCATATGGTGAAAACGAATTTCGTAGAGCTATCAATGAAGTAAATGCAGGTAAACCACTTAACTTAGGTGTGGGTATTTTACCTAATTCAATCGCATTAGAAGATACTGATGTTTACAGTAAACAGATTAAATTAGGTAAATCACCTACAGAAGCATATCAAGAAGCACAAAAAGTATATGGTAAACCAATAACTGAAGAATTTGAAAGAGATGAATATCAATTTACTTATACAACTAAAACAGGAGAAAGAATACCAATATCTCCAGGTAGAGTTGTAGCTGCACAATTTTCGCAAGAAGGAGATATAGCTTATGCGTTAGCTTCTACCATTATTGATGGTGCATTTAGATTAGGTGCAGACCCAATAAACTTATTACTTGGTTATGGTGGTGCAGCTAAAACTGCAGGTAGGCAAATAATATCTGCTACAGAAGTTGCACAATATGTTGATGATGCTGCTTTTATGACTAGAGCATTAAAAACATTTGTTCCAGGTAAAAAAGGTAAAGAAGCTAGAAGATTAACTTTTGGTAAAACTGCAGAACAAATTATGGATTCTAAATGGGGAGAAAAGTTTGTAGATGCGTTAACACAAAATGATTCAATATCAAGACTTAAAGATATACCTTCATTAAGTAAAGTTGACCCTAAAGTATTAAAACTATTAGCACAAGTTAAAGATAAAAACTCTATGAAAGAAATTGTTATGTCTTTACTAAAACACGGAGATTTATCTGATTTAATGATTGCACCTTATTCAGGTTCTTTTGTTGGTCAAGAAATAGCACAAGCTGCTATAGAAACACCAATTACTAAATTACCAATGCGACAATCTGTTGTTGCAGATATGGCAAACGAGTTAGCTAAAAAATTTGCAGGTCAATCTGTAGATATTGCACCACTTAGAAATACTGTAGGTGCGTTACTTGGAAAAATGAGTGATGACCCATTCAAAGGTGTTATTGGTTTAGGTGGTTCGTTAAAAAATGCATTACCACAAAGAGTAAAAAGATTATTTGATTTAGCACCAAGTAGATTTGCTTCAGTTAATTACATTGGTGAAACAATAGAAAACATAGATGGAATATTAATTACATTAGGTGAAACTCAACAAACTAGAGATTATTACATTCGTGAATTGCTTGAAGCTAGAAATCAAGATGACATAGTTAAAGTTGTTAGAACATTAAATAATAAAATTAAAAATCAAGTTATTAAAGATAATCCTGATTTAGCAGATGAAGAAGATTTAGTCAAAGGTGTTATGGATTTTGTTAATAATGAAATTGCAGAAAAAAGAAAATATCTGTATGACAGCGAAGGGCAACCATTAGCATTTCCTGGAACAAAATATAAATATAGACCTGATAGAGTTGATGATGCAGGAAACATATTGGAAGCTACAGAGATAGCTGTTCCTACTGCTTTTTCTTTAGGTCAATTTGCTGATAACTTTACTCCATTAATTGATTACCAAGAATTAGGAAGAGCATTAAGTTCTTTTAGAAGAATGGTTGGACCAAATAGAAGTGGTCTTAAAAAATTAATATCTACTACTTGGGGTCAAAAAGATTATAAGCTAACAGAAAAAATATTAGAAAATGCAAAGATACCTACAAGAGGATTAAAAAAGAATTTACGTTCAGGTAAAACTACATTAGCACCTACTGGTTGGTTAGATTATTTATATTCTGATTACATAATGCAACGTGCATTAAAACCATCTTGGATGTTAAGACCTGCATTAAGTTTAAGAGTTCCACCTGAAGAAGCAGTACGTATTGCTATGTATGGTGGTCCTAATGTATTTTCACATCCATTGTTATTAGCTTCGCTTAAAACAAATGGAATGTTTAAAAATAGTCCTATGAATATACAGCTTGTAGATAGTTTAGGAGAACAATTATATTCTACTGCTATTGCAGCAGATGATATAGATAGCGTTGCTGAATTGTTAGGTAATGTAGATATGCAAAAAGCATTACAAACTTTGAAGTATGATGACATACAGCAAATAATGAAAGTGTTAAGACTTAACACAAATGCATCAGGACAAGTAGGAGATTCATTTTTACAATACGCTATTGATGGTAAGAATGTAACTGAATTTGCTTTTGATGAAATTATTGGTGAACTTAAAACATTAGGTAAACAAAAAGTTAAAGATGGTAGAAACTTTTTAAAAAGTACTTTTATGACAGATAGCCCACCAAATATATTACCTTTTTCAAATTTAAGTAAAATAGATTTAGCTGCAGTTTCTGTTATTCCAAATAAAAAATATAAACAAATAATTGAATTTACAACTAAAGAAGAGTTGGCAAATGCTGTAAGTAATTACGCAACTAATCCATCAATAAGGTTGCAATTAGAAAAAGCACAACACGGAATAAATATAGAAATAGTAGATAACACAGTAATACTAGATGTTGCAGTACAACTTGGAAAAATAGAAGATGTTACTTCATTAACAGAAGCAGAAAAATATATTAAAAATGCTATGTCTATTGCTATAAAAGCTCATCAACCAAAAATATATTTAAGAGAAGAATTTTTACAAATACTACCTGATAACCATCCAATTAAAAAAATATCTACAATAAGATACAATAGGGGTGCATATGATGTAATAGAAGTTCCTATTTATAGACAACCTGATGCACGAATAGATAATATAAATATTGATTCTCCTGTAATACAAGAAGTAATGGAATTTTTGTTTGATAGTAATTTTCAAACAGCTAAAAAAATAATTAATAAAAAAGGTGGATATGCACAAGCTGCACCATCAGGTTCATTCTTCAATACAGATAAATATTATGTACAAACAATGGCAGAACAATCATTAACTAATGCATTAAAGCCAAGAGGTAGACAATTAAATGCAGCAGAAGATTTTTACATTATGGTTGATAAATACAAAATGGTTGGAGATACTCCTGTAATTAATCCTCAATGGTGGCGTGGATGGATTCACGATATTTTAAATAAAGCAGGTGACCCATTGTTTGTTGTGGTTGCTAGAGATGGTGCAAATAAAGCGTTAAAGTTTTTTACAGAAACTACACAAGGAAAAAAATATATCAATGAATTAATTAGAAGAAGTGATGATTCTGAAGTTAGAGCAATATTAAAAGATAAAAACCAATTAATGAAATATTTAAAATCTGCAGAATATGAAATAGCTAGATTACAAGGTAATGAAAGTAGAAAAATATTACGTAATGGACAAGAAATAACTGAAGTACAAGCAAGAGAAATAATATCAGGTCCAAGTGGAGAATTAGTATTTCCTGATTACGAAGCAGATTTATCATTAGGTGCAGCTAAAGTAAGAGAGTTTATTGCTAATGGTGGATTTGTTGATGGAGAAGATTATTTAGAATTAGCACAAAAGTATTCTGTATTATCTGCTAAAACAGAAAAATACTTTGGTAAATTTTATGACAAAATAAAACAAGTCTTTGATGAAGATATAGTTAAATTAGATTTAGGTCCAAGAAAACAAGCATTTAATAATAATCCAAACTTAACATCTACAGGACAATTAGCAACAAGTGCATTAAACAAATGGGATGAAGCATTAGGTAGTGCATACTCATTACTATTAACTAAACCATCTGATTGGTTAAATCGTGACCCAATGTTTAGATGGTCGTTTTATACACTTGCAGAAGATTTATTACCATTTATGACAGAAGATGTTAAAAAAGAATTTATTGTAGGTGCTAAGACTTGGGTAGGAGATAGTGATTTATTCAAGAATTTACTAAAAAAATCTAAGTTACCTGCAGAAGAAAATACCATTATAACACTAGAACAAGCAGAAACATTACTTAAATATAAAGCTATGGAACAAGTTAGAAATCTTTTGTACGCTAGTTCTGATAGACACGTGTTATCTGATGTTATGTCATCATATGTACCATTTCCTGAAATATGGCAAGAAGTTTTAAAAACTTGGGGTAACTTACTTATTGAAAACCCACAGAAGTTTAATAGAACTCGTATTGGTATTGATAGAGGAAAAGAAGCAAAACCTTGGGATACAGATAATGCATTCTTTACATCAGACCCTGTAACAGGAGAACTGTTATTTAATTATGTTGATGTTATGAATGTTATGACATTTGGTATGACAGCTATACCTGGTGCTTTTGGATTTGCACCATTACAGACAACATTACTTGGAGAAGATTTAACTGATGAAGGTGTAAGAGTAAAACCATATGGTTTCTTAGAAGGACTTAACTTAATATCTGCTAATGGTTTCTCACCAGGATTTGGTCCTATAGTTACATTTCCATTTAAAATATTAACCAAAATTGCAACAGCACCTAAATTTTTAAATGATTTTGTCTTAGGAAACTTTGAACAACCTGGTGGTGGTGTCAACTTTATTGATGAATTACCTTCTTGGTTTAAAGGTATTATGAAATCAGTTCCATTATCACAAGAAGCTACAGAAGAAATTAATGCTTCTTATTCAAGAACAGTTATGGATATATTTACTTTATATTACTACGCAGGTAAATGGACACCTGAAGATGAAGAATCAATTAAAGTTGCTATGCAAGAAGCAGAAAAAGCTGCTGCTATACATTGGTTAGTAAGAGGTTCTGCACAAGCTGCATATCCTACTGCTATACAACCAAGATATGAAGTTAAAGATAAGAATGGTGCTTGGTGGACAATACAAGTACTTGGACAAAAATATCAACAATTATTAGAAGCTAATCAGTTTGATTATTATGTAACGACACAACAATTTATTAATAAGTATGGATTGAACCCTATACCACTTAGACAATCATCTACTGCAAAACAAGGTAGATTTCCTGTTAAAAAAGAATCATATGCGTTTTGGGTTCAAAATGAAAATAAAGAATTAATGGATAGAAAACCATACACAGCTATACATTTATTTCCTGATAGAGTAGATGATGAGTTTTCATTACCTGCATTTATGGCAGGTGGAGAAACACTAGAACCTAATGCATATTCACGTGCAGTACAACAATCATTACTACAGTTTGAGTTAGAGAATTTTAAAGAAGAATTAAAAGAAGATAAAACATTAACTGCTTCAGCTAGACAAGAAAGATATTCTGCAGAGAAAAGTAGATTGCAAGAAGAGTATGGTGTTATAGCTTATGGTAGTTTAGGAGATGCTGTATTAATGGCAGATAAATACCAAATCATACTAGAACTAAGAGATTGGGAAAATGAACCATTACTTAGAGAATCACCTGCATTTGAACCATTACAAAAATTCTTTAAAGAGTATGATAGAGCTATAGATGTAGTGCTTAATGGTGGAAAATTTAGAGGTATAACAATTCCTAAAGGTGGTATTCCTGGTAAAACTGCTGCTACACTTAGTGGTACATCAGGTAATATTGACTTGATAAGAGAAGAACTAGATGCTTATGCTAGAGAATTAGCTATACAGTACGAAGATACTGAATGGATTAGTATATACTTAGGAAGTTTTTGGAAAGAATTAGATAATAGAAGGTATTTGAAATGACAACTAAAAAATCAAAAAATCAAATTGAAGAATACTTATCTAAGTTAGATGATGATAAAAATTATTATCAAGATTTATCTATTTTTATTAAGGATATAAATAATTTAATACAAATACCATTAAGAATTAAAACGCCTAGTGGTATAACAGGTGAAGAATATTCACTAGGTTATTTATTATCTTTACCTAGCAGAAATGAATTAGGTTTTGATTTTGAATCAATTATGCCTTATAAGGAAGAATTAACAAATCCTGAAAATTTTGAAAGTTATATTAATGCATTGTATCAATTTTTAGAAGATGCATCAGTAGAAAAAGAAGTAACTGGTGGTGTAGATGATACTTATACAATTAGTTTTATAGGTGATGTAGATGTAGTAAATGAAATACAACAATCCATTATTGATTGGAATACTGAAAGCACAGAAGAACAAGCATTTAGTGTTGATAATCAAAAAGTTACTGGACTTGTAGCAATACCACAGAAATCACAAGACCCTGAAACAGGCGATATATATTTTAAATCTTATGATTATTATTCAGGTCCAAATATGGCAATCAATGAAAGTAACCAATACATTGACCCTACAACTGGACAGCTTAAAAAAGATGGACAAGGAAATGTATTAACACCTGTATTTAGAATGGGTGAAGCAACTGCAATATTTGAAGGATTAAGTCAAGAAGCTATATTTGAGTTACAACAAGAGTTAGTATCTCTTGGATTAGACCCATCAAGTTATAACTTTGTTCCTGGTGTTATAAATTTTACAGCTAAAGGTAATGAAGTAGATTTCGTAGCACAACTTATGACACAAGCTAATGATGCCAATGCTATGTTTCCACAATTAGGTTTAATAGATAAAAATGCACCTACATCAATAGGAAAGCTAAGACCATTTTTAGAATGGAAAAAAGGTATTGATGAGCAAACTAATAGTTGGGTAGAAAGTTTAACAGAAAAATTTGCAGGAGAAGTAGTACCACCATCAGAAGCAGAAGTTAAATCTGTTGTTGACCAATTATTTATTGAGAGAGGTATTAATCCTACTGCAAGAGATTATCAAAAATATGCATCTATTTTTTCTAATTTACAAATAGAAGCAGCTAATAGAGCAGCAGAAATAGAAAAGAACAAAGTTACTTTAGGAGATGTAATTGGATTATCTAAATCATACAACACTACTTCACAAGTAGGACCATATACTTATGGTGGTTTTGGTGTAACTACACCATCTGCAGAAGAAGCAAGACAACAATTAGGTAAACCATTACTACAACCAATAGATGTAACATTTGAACTTGGTAAAATAATGGATGATTTAGAAGCAGGTAGAATAGATGCTAGTCAAGAATTAGTTAGTAGAGCTACACAAGCTGCAGAGTTTAAAAGAAACTTTATGGTATTTGAGGAGAACTTTTAATGTATAGCCCACAGCAATTATTTCAGTTTATACAATATGCAAAGAATTATCTTGATGGACAAGACTTTGAATATCAAAGTAGTGATTTATTATTAGACCCAAATAAAGAAGAAGATATTACTAAGTTAATTGCTATTGCATTAGCAGAGCATAGAGATGGTGATGTTCCTAGTGGATTTGCTACAAACAAACCAGGAGATAATGGTAAGTCAAGAGGACCTTGGCAAATTAATTCATCTGTATGGGGTAACTATTTAAAACAATTTGATATATTTAATTCATATGATGACATTAAAGATGCATTAGATGACCCTGGACTTAATGCTATTGCTGCTGTATTAATAGCACAATATAACGAAGGTGAAAGAATTGGTATTGATAACTGGACAACTGTTGGTGTACAAGATTTTGGTATTAAAAGTAATAGTGGTCCATTTATAGAAACAGCAAAACAATATGATGTTAACTTAATTGAAAATCCTGAACAAATACAAAATCCTAATGGAACTATAGAAAGTATACAACCTGAACCTACTGCAGAAGGATTTGAAAGAACAAGAGGACAAAATATTTTAGAAGAAAAACCTAAGACACTTAGAGAAATGATGAGTGCTATTCAGATGGCAAAAGAAGGTAGATTGTTAAACAATGAAGAAACTTATGCTACAGGTAAAGGTAATAGAGTTAGGTTATATACAGGTGAACAAGTAAACAATCAATTAAAAAATATGTTTGCAGGTGTTGAAGAAGTTAAAGATTTAAGTCCACAACAAATTGTAGATATGTATGCAAAAAATATTAATATTTATTTACCATACAACGCTAGTTATAGAGGTGTTGATATGGTTGGAGATGGTCAAAACATTGTAGATTTACTGCAAAATAAAAATGTAAATCCAAATGATAATTATTATGATGCTGCAACTGGTAAAGTAATTACTGGTAAAGTAGTCAATCAAAGAGTTAATGCTGTAAAGCAATATTTGTATCAGTATTTTCTTAACAAGAAAGAAGAAGAACCACTAGAACAACTTAATAGTGTTTATGAATATATTTTTAGAACTGTACAACCATATGTAAAAGTTGATGTAGAAGTTAAAAATGAACTAGGTATGACTACAGACCAAGCACCTGATACTACTATTAGAACTCCTGGAACAGGATTTCCAGTAAACAGAGGACAATTTTTAGAAGATAAAAACAATACTAGATTTTTAAAAAGACCAGGACAAAACGTTGGTCAAGGAGTAGCACCACAAACAGCAGCACCAACATTTTTAAATAACTTGGAAAAAATACTTAGAGTTAAACCACAAGGTAAAAAGTCTAAGGTAACTGAAGAAAGAAATGCAATAGGAGATATGTTCCGTGG
>Ga0099849_1000701_pt1 | contig 15466 bp, 20 predicted proteins | sample CB_VirMetaG_4_FD_78177 | JGI IMG/M metagenome (GOLD analysis project Ga0099849, IMG submission 78177) | Freshwater to marine saline gradient viral communities from Chesapeake Bay - CB_1508_1M Viral MetaG | ecosystem: Environmental > Aquatic > Marine > Coastal | place: USA: Chesapeake Bay... | reverse complement strand
CCAGCTTTATTCAGAAGCTCCAATTTCATCTTTTAGTACAGTATACCCTATAGAAATATATGTAAGATCTGTAGAAGGGTTTGAAGGTGAAGGTCAATTTATGGAAAGATTTGGTTTACGTATTAGTGATCAAATGAATATCACTATAGCCAGAAGAAGATTTTCAGAAGAAATAGAAGAATTTAATCCTGATATAACAAGACCAAGAGAAGGGGATTTATTATTCTTACCTTGGATTAAAGGATCATTAGAAACATCTATAGGCGCTTTATTTGAAATTAAATCAGTTCAGCATCAAGCTATATTCTATCAATTAGGTGACTTACAAACTTATGATATGATGATTGAGAAGTTTGAGTATTCAGATGAAAGATTTAGTACTGGTATAACAGAAATAGATAATATTGAAGTAGATTTATCACAACATTATCAAATGGAAAGTGTTGGCTTTACAACTGAAGCAGGGGTTGAATTGATAACAGAAAATGGAAGCCAATTAATTAATGATAATTACGATAAGAGAACAGTTGATAAAGACGACGATTCAACATTCTTAGAATTTGAGGCTGATAGTTTTATAGACTTTAGTGAAATAAATCCATTCTCGGAGAATAATTTCTAATGTTTGGTAAAAAATATTACAATGGTGTTATTAGAAAGTACGTGATATATTTTGGTACTTTGTTTAATAATATCGAAATAGACAGAGTAAACAGTGCGGGTGAAAGAGTACAAACATTACGTGTACCTATATCTTATGGACCGAGACAAAAATTTATTGAACGCTTAAATGTTGATCCTAATTTAGATAGACAGGTTCAAATACAATTACCTCGTATGTCGTTTGAAATGAATTCGTTTCAATATGACCCAGAAAGAAGAATGAACCCTATGAGAGATTTATATAAAGGTGCATCAACATCTTTTAATTTATCATCAGTAGGAACACCAACACCATTTAATATTGGGTTCGAATTAGCAATCCTAGTAAAAAATGCTGAAGATGGTGTAAGAATATTAGAACAAATACTACCTTATTTCACCCCTGAATATACAGCTACATTAAAACTTTTAGATAATTTAGATTTTGGTTTTGATATACCTGTTGTATTTTCACAAATGCAAACACAAGATACATATGAAGGAAATTTTGAACAAAGAAGAGCAATAATACATACATTACAGTTTGAAGTAAAAGGTTATGTATTTGGTCCTGTAGAAGATAAAAAAGGTATTATTAAAACAGCTAATACACAGTTTTATGTTGACCCAGGAGCAGCTGGAGTGTTTACAATTAATTCAAATGCAACACCTGCATCTAAAGTACATATTAAGCCCGGTTTAGATGCAAATGGTAACCCAACCACTAATAATCAGGTTACCATAAATACTAATAGCATTAGTGCTAATGATAATTTTGATTATATAATTAATAAGACTTTCAATGGATGATAAAATAGGTGAATTTTTAGAGCTTGAACCTCTAAAAAAAGATATTACTAAAGCTCAAGACATAGTTAAAGCAAGTAAAATAGACAATGACTTTGAATATGCAAGAGGGAATCTTTACCAGGTGATTGAGAATGGATCTAATGCTTTGTCTGATCTATTACAAGTAGCACAACAATCACAACATCCTAGAGCTTTCGAAGTTGTTGCAACATTAGTAAGAACATTATCTGATGCAAATATAGCACTAATGGATCTGTCTAAAAAGAAACAAGATTTTGAGAACAATACAGGTGGTAATAAAAATCCATCTACAGTCAATAATACTTTGTTTGTTGGTAGTACAGGTGACTTGCAAAAACTTATAAAGAAGCAATTAGATGACCCAAGCTAGAGAAAATTATCTAGGTAATCCAAACCTAAAAAGAGCAAATATATCTCAAGAGTTTACTCCTGAGCAAATAGAAGAATTTGTAAAATGCTCTCAAGACCCTCAATACTTTATACAGAATTATATACAAATTGTAAATATTGATGAAGGGTTAATACCTTTTAAACTATACGATTTTCAAAAAGATATAGTTGATCTTGTAACAAATGAAAGATTTGTTATATGTAAGATGCCTAGACAGTCAGGTAAGACAACTACCGTAGCATCTGTTCTCCTTTGGTATATCATGTTTAATGAGTCATTCAATATTGCGATATTAGCTCACAAATCACAACAATCGAGAGAAATATTATCTAGAATATCCTTAGCATATGAACATCTACCTAGATGGATGCAGTTAGGTGTTGTTGAATGGAACAAAGGTAATGTTGAATTAGAAAATGGATCGAAGATCCTCGCAGCAAGTACGTCAGCCTCAGCTATTAGGGGTGGATCTTTTAACTTAATTTACTTAGACGAGTTTGCTTTCGTACCATCACATATACAAGAAGAGTTTTTTGCATCCGTATATCCTACCATTTCATCTGGTAAAACATCTAAAGTGTTAATTACATCTACACCTAATGGTTTAAATCTATTTTATAAGATATGGAATGATAGTGAAAATAAAATAAATGAATATAAACGAATTGATGTTCATTGGTCTGATGTACCTGGAAGAGATAAAAAATGGAAAGAACAGACTATACGAAACACATCAGAAGATCAATTCAGAGTAGAGTTTGAATGTGAATTTATAGGCTCATCTAATACTTTAATATCACCTTCAGTGCTAAAAAGATTAGTATATGAAAATCCTATATCACAGAATGAAAATTATAGAATGTATGAAGCAGTTAAACAGGGTCATATGTATGTGGCTATTTGTGATACTGCAAGAGGTGTTAATAATGACTATTCAGCCGTCGTTGTTGTAGACGTATCCGATTTACCATCTAGAGTGGTAGCTGTATGGCAGAATAATGAAATATCACCTATGAATTTTCCTCAAGTCATTGGAGGAATTGCTAAACAATATAATGATGCTTACATATTAGTTGAGTCTAATGATGTGGGTATGACAGTAGCAGAATCATTACATAACGAATTAGAAATTGATAATGTATTAATGTCCTGTCAAAGAGGTAGAGCTGGTCAAATTTTATCATCAGGTTTTGGTCAAACAGGTCAATATTTTGGTGTAAGAACGACTAAACAAGTCAAAAGAACAGGATGCCTAAATCTTAAGACTCTAATAGAGAATGATCAATTAATTATAAGCGACTACAAGATTCTAGAAGAGTTAACCCATTTCTGTCAAAAAGGTGAAACATATGAAGCAGATGGGGGACATGATGATTTAGTTATGTGCTTGGTATTATTTGGATGGTTATCTATCCAAGATTATTTTAAAGAGTTGAGCAACACTGATATTAGAAAACAAATACAGGATAAGCACAATCAATCTATAGAAGAAGATATAATGCCATTTGGATTCGTTGAGGATGGGTTAGACTATTCACCCGATGGTTATGAACGTGAAGCTAGTTGGTAGTTTCTAGCCCTAAGTTTTAATAAATATAATCAAACTATTTTAATTTAATAGAGGAGCAAAACATGGCATTTCAAGTCAGTCCCGGTGTTAATGTTAGTGAAATAGACTTAACTACAGTGGTACCTGCAGTCTCAACTTCTGAAGGAGCGATTGCTGGTGTCTTTGATTGGGGTCCTGTTGAATCAAGAGTACTAGTTGATAGTGAAACATCACTAGTTTCAAGATTTGGCGAACCTTCTTCAAACAATTTCGAAACATTTTTTACCGCAGCAAATTTTTTAAACTATGGCAATAAGCTATATGTTGTAAGAACTGTGTCTGATGCTGCAAGAAACGCTACTGGTGTCGCAAACATATCATCCAATACTGATGGTGTATTAATTAAAAACAGTGTAGATTTTGAAGCAGGTAATTATACTGCTAATGCTAATCACATTGTTGTTGCAAAATATGCAGGTACACGAGGTAATGGTTTAAGAGTTGAAGTTTGTGATTCTTCTAATGCATGGAATAGTAATGTTGTTATAGCACATGGTGGAGGATCATCTAATGATTCAAATATTGATACATCATCTGCTAACACCAAAATATCTTTTACAGTAGGAAGCGCAAATGCTACATTACAAGTAACAGGTTCATCATCTGGTGTTACTAATTCACAACTTACAGACGCATTAGACGCTATAGTAGCAGATCTTAAATTAGGCGATTTAATTAAAGTTGGTAATTCATCTATCGGTGAGTTAAAATTATCAATTAAATCAATTGCAGCAAATACTTCAGACTCAGCTTCTGTTAACAGTAGTATTTCCACAGTAACAAGACAAATACAATTCCATAGTAGATATACTTTATCTACTGATTTCTCTACAGACACACTTCAAAGATTCTGGAAATATTCAGACAGCTTTGATGCAGCACCTGGCACATCTGATTTCGTATTAGGTAAAGGCGGAGCTGGTGATGAACTTCACGTTGTTGTAGTAGATGAAGATGGAGATATTACAGGTACTCCAGATACAATTTTAGAAACATGGGAAGCATTATCAAGAGCTACCGACGCTAAAAATGAATCAGGAGAATCAATATATTTTAACGACAGAATAAATAACTTATCAAACTGGATTTATTTTGTTAATAACCCAGCTGGTTCATATACTGGATTAGGTTCAGCAGTATCAGCATTATCAACAGCATTACCATATAGATATACCTTTGCAGGTGGTTTAAACGGTAATAATGAAAGTGATATTTCTTTAGGAGATATAGCAGTAGGTTACGATCTATTCTCAGATTCTTCTGATGTAGATGTATCATTATTAATGGTTGGTAAAGCTAAAGGTGGTTAAAACGGAGAAGGATTATTAAATTACATCATAGATAATATTTGTGAAGTAAGAAAAGATTGCGTAGCATTCGGATCTCCAGACAGAGCTGATGTAGTGGGAGTAACATCACTATCTACTCAAACAGATAATGTGATAGCATTCAGAAACTCATGTCGATCATCTTCATACGGTGTACTAGATAGTGGTTACAAATACCAATACGATAAGTTTAATGACGTTTATAGATACGTACCTTTAAATGGAGACGTAGCCGGTGCATGTGCAAGAACAGACTCAGAAAGAGATCCATTCTTCTCACCAGGTGGTTTCAATAGAGGTCAAATTAAAAATGTTATTAAATTAGCATTCAATCCTAGACTAGCTTTTAGAGATCAATTATATAAGAGTGGTGTTAACCCAGTAGTAGCATTCCCAGGTCAGGGTACTGTTCTATTTGGTGATAAAACCTTATTAGCTAAGCCAAGTGCATTTGATAGAATTAATGTAAGACGTTTATTCATTATTCTAGAGAAAGCAATTAGCACAGCTGCTAAGTTCACTCTATTTGAATTTAACGATGAGTTTACAAGAGCTCAGTTCGTGAATTTAGTAGAGCCATTCTTGAGAGATATCCAAGGTAGAAGAGGTATATACGACTTTAGAGTAGTTTGTGACGAAAGTAACAATACTGGCGAAGTAATTGACAGAAACGAATTTGTTGGTGACATTTATGTTAAACCAGCAAGATCTATTAACTTTATTCAACTTAACTTTGTAGCTGTTAGATCAGGTGTAGAGTTTAGTGAAGTAGTTGGTAAATTTTAAGGAGTAAGAAATGGCATTTAATATTAATGAAATTAGATCGCAATTAGTACTTGGCGGATCACGTCCATCATTATTCCAGGTTAGACTAAGTAACCCTGTCAATAGTGCAGGAGATTTAAAAGCTCCTTTCATGATCAAAGCCACACAACTTCCAGCATCAACATTGGGCTTAATTGAAGTTCCATATTACGGAAGAAAATTTAAGATTGCAGGTAACAGGACTTTTGCTCCCTGGCCTATTACTGTAATTAATGACGAAGATTTTCTTATCAGAAATGCAATGGAAGAATGGTCACATGCTATTAACAGCCACGTAGCAAACTTAAGAGAGTTTGGTGCAGCTAGTCCTTCAGAGTATAAGAGAGACGCAACAGTAACTCAGTTTAGTAAAACTGGAGTAGCTATAAGAGAGTATAAGTTTGTAGGCTTATTCCCAACAGATATAACAGAAATGCCTTTATCTTGGGAATCAGTAGACGAAATTGCTCAATTTGATGTATCTTTCCAATACGATTACTGGACAGTTAGTGGTGTCACTGGTAACGCGGGTACCTAAATATTTTGACAAAGGCGGACGAATTACCGTCCGCCTATTTTTTATTATGGAGAAATAACACATGGCTGAATTCTTTGGTTTCGAAATAAAACGAAAGGGCGAAAAGCCTGAATCTAAAACTCCGTCTTTTGTAACTCCACAATATGATGATGGTGCAGTTAATGTAACCACATCAGGTGGTATGTATGGCACGTACGTTGATCTAGAAGGTACGGCTAAAAATGAGGCTGAGTTAGTAACTAGATACAGAAAAATGGCATTGCAACCAGAAGTGGAGCATGCTATTGATGATATTATTAATGAGACTATCATTAGTGATCCAACCCAACCGGTAGTAGATATTAATTTAGATAATGTCACTACTTTATCCGATTCAATTAAAAAGAAAATACATGAAGAGTTCAAGAAAGTAACCGAACTCTTATTTTTAACTCATACAGGATATGAATTATTTAGAAAATGGTATGTAGATGGAAGAATATATTTCCATTGTATAGTTGATGAATCTGATCCTAAAGCGGGTATTCAAGAATTAAGATATATTGACCCTAGAAAGATTAGAAAGATCAGAGAGACTAAAAAAGAAAGAATGGGTAATCAAACCGTTGTAAAAGTACAAAGAGAATTTTACATTTATAATGATAAAGGTTTCCATAGTAAAGCATACCAATCACCTGATCCAATAGTTGCAGGTGGTGCACAAGGTTTAAAAATTGCAAAAGATTCTATTTTGCATAACACATCAGGCTTAACTGATGAGTATAATAAAATGGTTTTATCTCATTTGCATAAAGCAATTAAACCATTAAATCAATTACAAGTTTTAGAAGATGCATCTGTCATTTATAGAATAAGTAGAGCTCCAGAGAGAAGAATATTTTATATTGATGTTGGTAACTTACCTAAAATGAAAGCAGAACAATATCTAAGAGATATGATGACTAAGCATAAAAATAGATTAGTCTATGATGCTGCATCTGGTGAAATAAGAGATGATCGTAAGTTTATGACTATGATGGAAGACTTCTGGTTACCTAGAAGAGAAGGGGGAAGAGGTACTGAAATTACCACTTTACCTGGAGGTCAAAATTTAGGTGAGATGCAAGATATAGAATACTTTAAAAAGAAACTATATAGATCTCTTAATGTACCTATTAGTAGATTAGAACCTGAAGCAGGATTCACATTAGGAAGAGCATCAGAAATATCAAGAGACGAACTTAAGTTTAATAAGTTTGTAAGAAGATTAAGATTAAGATTTAGTCAATTGTTTAATAAAGCATTAGAGAAACAATTGGTGTTAAAAGGTGTCATGAGTTTAGAAGAATGGAATCAATTAACTCATTATGTTAAATATGATTTCGTTGAAGACAATCATTTTACTGAGTTAAAAAATTCAGAGATGATGAGAGAAAGAATTCAAATATTAACAGATTTAGAACAGCATGTCGGTACTTATTACTCAAAAGATTGGGTGAGAAGAAATGTTTTAAGATTAAACAATCAAGAAATAGAAGAAATGCAAATAGAAATGGAACAAGAGCAACAAGATCAAAGCGATTTTGGTGTAGGTGGTGGTGCTCATCCTGAAGCTCCTTGGAATCAACAACCAGAGGAAGATGGTACACCGTCTAGCGAAGCCAGCTAAATAATAAATATAATGGAGATATTATGCCTGAGAATGAAATAGATTACAACAAAGTGAATGTGGATGATATTGTTAGAAATGCATTAGGTGATAAACCTACAGCATTAAAAAAATCATTTGATAACGAAATGATTAGCCGTGTTAACGATATTATTATGGGTAAGCGTGATGCTATCCATAAAGATATGTTCGGAGATCAGTCTTTAAAAGCTGAGCCAGAATTAGAAGACGATGAAGTTTTAGAAGCTGAGCCAACTGAAGATGAAATCGAACAAGCTATAGAAGATTCAGATGAAACTGATGAAGCTGAGCCAGAAGCTGAGCCAGAAGAAGATTTAAGAGCTGAATTTGAGGACACATTAGAGCCTGATTCAGAAGAAGAACCAGAAGAGGAAAAAAATGAAACATCTTAAAGATATAATATCAGAAGCTAAAAAGATGGAGTTAAAACATCATGGCAGAGATAAAGCTGAAGGTGAAATAGAGTTTAAAAAGAAACATACTGACAATATTCAAGACAGTCCATACCCTGCAAAAGGAACCGACGATGTTCTTAATGCAAGAAGTATGAAAAAAGATAAATCTAAACCAACACACAAATCAAAAGAAGAAGAAGAAGCAATGTATGAAGAAGCAGCTGAAGATCTTCCATTAGATATATTTGAACAATTAGTTATTATTTCTGAAAATGAAGAAGCTATGATTGTAACATTTGATGATGGAGAGGAATTAGAGGTTGATCCAGAAACAGCTGATGCATTATTATCTTGCTTTGAAGAATTGAACGACGACAATTCTGAATACTTCTTAGGGTTATTAGAGTCATCAGAGTCATTTATTGATTTAGTTGACTTTGCGAACGAGGCTATAGAAGAATGAAAATAATCATCTTAAAGGGTAATGAAGTAGCAGCAGCTGCTAATGTTGGGTCCTCTTCAACAATAAGCAATTCAAGAATAGTAAAATTTTATCACACTGCAGCTGCAGTTGTTACTCTTGTTGATACAGATGATATTCAAATAGGCAACACGAGTGTAGAAGCAGGTACACATTACTTTTCTAAAAATCCATCTGATAAAGTATTTGCATCAGCTGGATTATTTACACCAGTAGGATTCGGAGACTAATATGAAGCTTATAACCGAAGTGACATTTAACGACGTACAATATGTAAAAGAAGTAAATGAAGAAACTAATAAAAAGAACCATTATATAGAAGGTGTGTTTCTTCAATCAAATATTACCAACAGAAATGGTAGATGTTATCCAATGGAAACAATGAGAAAAGAAGTTGGAAGATACATTAAAGAAAATATAGAGTCAAAAAGAGCATATGGCGAGTTGGGACACCCAGCAGGTCCAACAATTAACCTTGATAGGGTCAGCCATATGATAACAAGTCTAAAAGAGGACGGCGATAACTTTATTGGTAAGGCCAAAATTATGGATACACCAATGGGTAATATCGTTAAGAATCTTATGGATGAGGGAGCACAATTAGGTGTTTCTTCAAGAGGTATGGGATCCCTAAAACCAAAGAACGGTGTTATGGAGGTTCAAGGTGATTTCATGCTTGCAACAGCAGCAGATATTGTTGCTGATCCTTCCGCTCCTGATGCTTTTGTAAAAGGAGTTATGGAAGGGACTCAGTGGGTTTACGATGCAGCTAATGGTTGTTGGAAATCAATGGCGGTTGTAGACGAAGTTAAAAATGTCGGCAACAAATCGGTTGTACAATTGCAAGAACGTAAGATTGAGTTCTTTAAGAAATTTTTGGACTCGCTAGTATAGCGTTTTTATAAATATTACAAATATTAATTTATAGAGGAGTCAAACATGGCTGAAGATATAAGGGAATTAGAAAGCACAGAAGAGCTGAAAGAATTTAAAGCTACAGCTGATGCTTCTATGGTAGCTGATCCAGTTCCTACAAAGAGCAATAAAAGACCGGCAGACAAGGATGGTGGAGAAAAAGCTATGCCAACCTTATCAAGAGCCGGAATGATTGGTGCAGTAGTGCAAAAACTTTCTTCATTCAGTAAAGGCCAAGTCAACGATGCTTATGATGTTATATTTGGAAAGAGTGCTCCAAACAACTCTGCTAAAAATATGGCATCTATCTCTGCTAAAGGCATGAGAGAAGACGTTGAAGAAATCTTTGCCGGAGAAGAACTTGCAGAAGAATTTCTAGATAAAGCAGAAACAATTTTTACAGCTTCTGTTAATTCTAGATTAATGGCTGAACAAGTTCGATTAGAAGAAGAGATGGAAATCAAACTCAATGAAGCAAAAGAAGAGCTTACTGAGCAAATGACTGATAAAGTCGATCAGTATCTTTCTTATGTTGCAGAAGAGTGGGCTTCAGAAAATGAAGTAGCAATCGAATCTGCTATTAAAGTAGAAATCGCAGAAAACTTCATGAATGGTCTTAAAAAACTATTTGAAGAAAATTACGTCTCTGTACCAGAAGACAAATTAGACTTAGCATCTGACGCATTAGCAAGAGCTGATGAGTTAGAATCACAGTTAGACGAAGTTGTAAAATCAAATTTAGAACTTCAAGAAAAAATTGAATACCTTGAGTGTAAAGCTTTAGTTTCTGAGGAATCAGAAGATTTAACTGATACACAAAAGGAAAAGCTTTCATCACTTGCTGAAGGCATTGAATATGAAAACTTTGAAGACTTTAAGCAAAAGCTTGAAGTAATCAAGGAACAATACTTTGCTTCTAAAGCTGTAGTTGCAGAATCAGTTGACGAAGAGCCAATTGAGGCGGAAGCAGAGAAAAGGGCTGCAGTTGATCCTTTAATGGAACAATATGCCGGTGCAATTTCGCGTACCGTAAAAAAATAAATAATGTTATATAGGGAATAAATTAGGAGAACTATAATGGACCTTAAAACAAATTTAGTTGAGAAGTGGCAGCCAATTCTTGAGCACGAAGATCTTCCAAAGATCGGAGATTCTCATAGACGCGCAGTTACAGCTCAACTTTTAGAAAATACAGAGATAGCTTTAAGAGAAGGTTCAGCCTACTCAAGCCAATCTCTTTTACTTAGTGAGGCAGGAACTCATACACCTGTTAACGCTACTGGAACCGCAGGTTTCGGTGACGGTGTACAGAACTATGACCCAGTCTTAATTTCATTAGTTAGAAGAGCAATGCCTAACCTTGTTGCATATGATATGTGTGGTGTTCAGCCTATGTCTGGACCTACAGGTCTTATTTTTGCAATGAGAAGCAAGTACTCATCTATGGCTAATTCAGCAACAGAAGCATTCTATAACGAAGCTAATACATCATTCTCTTCAGTTGTAGCAAATGCTAATACTCTTGGTGACAAGCACGTAGGAACAGTTCCAGCAGCAGCTAATAACGCAGCTAATGGTGCTTATAACTTCGGTGATGCTATGTCAACAAACCAAGCTGAAGCTCTAGGAAACAGCTCAAACGTTGCTTTCCCAGAAATGGCTTTCTCAATTGAGAAGGTTAGTGTTACAGCTGGTTCAAGAGCTCTAAAAGCTGAATACTCAATGGAACTAGCTCAAGATTTAAGAGCTATCCATGGCCTAGACGCTGAAACAGAATTAGCAAATATTCTTTCTACAGAAATCTTAGCTGAAATCAACAGAGAAATTATCAGAACTATTAATATCGTTGCTAAGCAAGGTGCTTTAGTTGATACAACTACACCTGGTACTTTTGACTTAGATACCGATTCAAATGGTAGATGGTCTGTTGAAAAATTCAAAGGATTAATGTTCCAAATCGAAAGAGATGCTAACCAGATCGCTAAAGATACAAGGCGTGGTAAAGGTAATGTCCTAATCACATCTTCTGACGTAGCATCTGCTCTACAAATGGCAGGCGTGTTGGATTATACTCCAGCATTAAATTCTAATAATCTACAAGTAGATGATACTGGTAATACTTTTGCTGGTGTATTGAACGGAAGATATAGAGTATACATTGACCCATATACTACTGGTAACTATTACACATTAGGATATAAAGGTTCAAGTGCATTTGATGCAGGTATATTCTATTGTCCATACGTTCCTCTACAGATGGTTAGAGCCGTTGGTGAGAACACTTTCCAACCTAAGATTGGTTTCAAGACTAGGTATGGTGTTGTTGCTAACCCATTTGCAGAAGGCACAACTTACGGTGCTGGCGCATTGACAAAAGACTCAAATGTATATTACAGAAGAGTTCTTGTAAACAATATTATGTAATCAAAGATTCATTTTATTATTGTTTCAGAGAGGCCTTATGGCCTCTCTTTTTTTGTGAAAAAACAGTTGATTTTTTCTGAGATTATTATACAATATAAGTATAAATCGGAGAATATATATATGAAAATATTAGACCAATACTTAGAAGTAATCAAACAAGCTGAAGGGCTTGATGCTAAAAAAGAAGCAATGATTGAGATGATTAATGAATCTCATGCTAAAGCTAGAACAAAGCAAAAAGCATTAAATGATATTCAATATGTTCCAAATGAGAATAGATTGCTTGCATTTGCTTACAATTTTGCTTTATCTGGTGAAGGCTATAAAGTTATATAAATTATAACATCCTCCAATAAGGGGCTAATTAATAGCCCCCTTTTATTATAAATATAGTTGAACTCTACATAAAATTAAGGTATAATTCTATCTGTAGATGGATGATATAACTATATCTAATATAAAGAGAAACTAAATGCCATACTCAAAAGAAGTAACAAAACGATTTGAAGCTGTATTAAATAACCCTAAAGAGTTTTCAGTGGGTAGATTCGATCCTAATGAACCAAATGTAGCAACTGGTATGACTGGTGCACCTGCATGTGGTGATGTTATGAAGCTACAGCTTAAACTAGATGATAATGAAAAAATAATTGATGTTAAGTTTAAAACATATGGATGTGGTTCAGCAATTGCCTCATCCACCACCTTTGTTGAAATGTTAAAAGGTAAAACGATTGAAGAAGCAAAACAAATTAAAGATAAAGATATTGCAACACTTTTAGATCTTCCAGCTATTAAGTTACATTGCTCTGTTCTTGCAGAAGATAGTATTAAGAAAGCTATCGAAAATTGGGAAGAAAAAGTAGCTCACAGAAAACACAACCAATATAATTTGTATCCAGAAAATGGGATATGATACTTTGTAAATGATAGAAATAACAAATGAAGCGATTACACAACTCCTTAACAAACAGGCTAAAGAAGGCTGGGCAAATATACGTCTCGGTATTACAGGTGGAGGATGCGCTGGCTTCGAGTATATTTTTGATTCTATCAATGATGCTGGGAATAGCGATGATGTGTTTCTTGATCATGGCAAGTTTGGCATTGTAGTCGATAAACTATCTATACCATATCTAGTTGGTATGACTCTTGATTATAAAAAAGAAGGTCTTAACGAAGTATTTAAATTTATTAATCCAAAAGAGCAAGCATCATGTGGTTGCGGTGTGTCTATTAATTTTGATTTAGATAAAGTTAAAGCTGATGAATCGAAGATAATGGCTATAGAGATTAGATAAATATATACATGAGTGCACTATCTAAACAGCCTGATAATCTTAATTTTTTATCACCACTTAAGTTTACGTTTCTGGTTAATAAATTACCCAATGTAAACTTTTTTGTTCAATCTGTTTTATTACCTGCTGTTAACTTAGGTAATATAGATGTACCAACACCATTTGTTAAGATACCTGTATACGGTGATCATATTGACTTTACTGAATTTCAGATAGGTTTTAGAGTTGATGAACAAATGCAATCTTATTTAGAATTATTTAATTGGATTAAAGCTTTAGGTTTTCCAGAAAATTTTGGTGAGTTTGCAGCATTAGCCGAACAAGATAGAAGAAGAAATCCAGTTGGTGGTGATGAATTAGTTTCAGATGGTGCTTTAATAATACATAATTCAAATGCTAACCCTAATGTAAAGGTCAATTTTAAAGGTCTTTACCCATCAACATTATCAGAACTAGCTTTTGATTTTAGAGCTAGTGATGTATCTTATATAGAATGTGTTGCATCATTTAGATATGAGCAATTTGATATAGAAATAATATAGTTGACTTCTATTCTAGAAGTTCATATAATATAACAGTATGACTTTAGATGAATTATTTGACCTGTGGACTAAAGATTGTGAAATAGATAGAACTGAGCTTGGTCAAGAAGCTTTAAAAATATCTAAACTACATTCCAAGTACTTTAAATTATATTCAACAGAACGTCTTACTTTAAGAAAATTAGAACAAGATCTTAAAGTATTGAAACGTCAATCGTATGAGTATTTTAATGGTACATTAGACCACGATGAAATGTTAGACTTAGGATGGGATCCAAATCCATTAAAAATCCTACGTGCTGATATTCCTAGTTATGTCGATTCATCTAAAGATATAATTGATCTAACTTTAAAGATTGCTTATCAGCAAGAAAAAGTAGATTTCGTTGAAAATTGTGTACGATCAATTAATGCTAGAGGGTATAATCTTAAAGCAGCTATTGATTGGGAAAAATTTAAGGTGGGAATGTAATGCCGTATATAGATAAAACACCTATAAGTAGTGTTAAAGAAGCATTAGAATTATGGAGAGGTGTTATGGATGATCCTAACATCGATGGTTATAATGGCTTCGGATGTAAGAAAAAGATATACCAAACATTATGGGCAGCTCAAAAAGCGTTAGAAGGCTCAACAGTATATCATGGTGAGGAAGAATGGATTCAAGAACAAAATCCCTTTTTAAAACTGGAAGCTGGCGATTTATCGCAACAGTAACAACAGGGATAATAGGTTACTACGTAACCGGCTCGTTTGAACTAGCAACAGCAATTATGTCAATAGATTTTTTTGCTAAATTAGTTCTATATTATATGCATGAAAGAGCATGGACAAAGTATGAATAAAAAAGCAGTTATAATAGGATATGGATTTGTAGGTAAAGCTACAGAAAAATATCTTAAAAAATTTAACGATATAGATTTATGGATACACGATCCAGATCTTGGTATGATTGCATCTACAGAAAAAGAATATGATTTCTGTTTTATATGTGTACCAACCAATTTAATTCAAAATAGAGAATTAGATATAGACATTGTGTTGGATGTTTATAATGAGTTTAAAGGTGAACAAATTATTAGATCAACAATCGGTCCAGATCAAATTGGTTTATTTCATGATGATGTTGTATTATGGCCAGAATTTTTAAGAGAAGTTACATGGGAAGATCAATTAACTCAACCAGAAGTAGATAATATAATAGGTGATAGTGGTCAATCATTATTTACTGAATGGTTAGCTAATCACACATTTGGCAATATTGTGGTAGTAACTCAAAAAGAAGCATCGATGTTTAAGATATCACGTAATGCTTTTTTAGCTATGAAAGTAACGTTTGCTAATTTATTAAATGTAAAGTGTAATGCTTATAATATTGATTATAATAATATAAAAGATTTATTAAAATATAATATTGATGCTACTACACATTTAGATACACCAGGACCAGATGGTAAAGCTGGATTTGGTGGTAAATGTCTACCTAAAGACACTACACATTTTATGAATCTATTTGGTGCTGATAAGATATTTGAAAGCATTTTAGATTTTAATAATAAAATAAGAAAATGATAATAGGTTTTACCTGCTCAGCAT
>Ga0099849_1000698_pt1 | contig 15508 bp, 20 predicted proteins | sample CB_VirMetaG_4_FD_78177 | JGI IMG/M metagenome (GOLD analysis project Ga0099849, IMG submission 78177) | Freshwater to marine saline gradient viral communities from Chesapeake Bay - CB_1508_1M Viral MetaG | ecosystem: Environmental > Aquatic > Marine > Coastal | place: USA: Chesapeake Bay... | reverse complement strand
TGGTCTGCTTGACGAGGATTCATTACAGACACCATTACTTACCCCCAATAAGGTTCGTAATAAACTCCACAATGTCAAAACGCTTACGGTCAGGACCAAAAAACGCATCATTAATATCCATAGCAGGCTTATTCATACCCTCGCCAGGAACCGTGCTACCCATCTCCTGCGCGGTACGAGTTTGGTTAGGTGGCTCACCAGAAGACCCACCCATTTGCTCCAACAAAGCCCGCAACTGTGCCTGCTCAGGAGTCATCTGCTGGGGAGAAGGAATGTTACCGCCAAACCGAGTCTTACGACGGCCTGGGGGTTCACCATACCCAGGCTCGCCAGGATACGGCAAACGTTCTCCATTAGGTCCAATTGGCACAATAGCTCCTTAAGATGAAGTCTTGCCGGGCATAGACGACAAACGATTCATCATAGCCCGCTCACGAGCCTTCTTTTTCATTTCCTCGTCCTGATATTTGCCCTTCTGAGGAGCAAGACGATTGCCCATAGTAGATTTGTCCCGGTACATTATTTAAGCCTCTTCTGTATAGCTCGGCCCCGTGCAGCTGCCATGTTGTCCACGAGGTTTGGGTACGGACGCCCAGCCGCTTTAGCACGGGCTTTAGCCTGTGACTTCTGTGCTGGCGTTAGAGATTTCCGCTCGCTCTTCGGCTTGGGATTTTTGGTCTCCCACACTTTCTGGGCCATTACGACAATCTCCTTAGTAAAGCATCGCGCCTTGCGGCTGCTTTAACGTCACGCTGTTTGTATCCGCCCTTATTAGTTACTTTACCAACAGTTGGCATGGAACGTCCACTCCCATAATGCTTCTTTCCCGCAGCATAAGCGTTAAATCCACCGCCCCCCTGGGCAGGCCCGCTGTATTCCTTACGAAACCTGTTCATTAGGTGATTTCCTTAGACACTGTTTGCTTCGAGTTGACATAAGTCATCAATGAAAATAGTCTAACAGGCGCATCCGTGTTAGTACCTGTCGTTTCAAAGGACACGGTGAAATAGATTTGCCGGAACCGTAGTGATTTCAGGAACTTAGTGAAGATACGACGAAATGTTATTGCGGTTTCTGTAACACTTGTCGATACAGGGGCTGCCCCAGAAGCGGGGTTTGCCCACGCATTAGACAACGAAGCCTGCCAAGTTTGAGACAACAAAACCTGCCACGTTGTAGAAAAAGACTGTGTAATAGGATGCGCTGTGCCTACGACAGTGCCCTTAAACCTGGCGTCCAAACCCCACCAAAATAGGCGCTTGTAAATAGAGCTGGCCTGGTAGTTAAAGTTTTTAGTTTGAATGTTGCATGTCATGGTCTCTGTTACGCCAGAAACATAGTCGTCTGTGATTTGCAGTAGCGGGGCAACCCTGGAACCGCCAGCAGCTACCGCCGTGTTGCTGTGAGTCAAAACAATCGACTGGTCTAGGTTATTGCTCAGGTACTCCATCTTGCACAAAGAGCCGTAAGTGTCCGAAGACCAGGTAGTCCAAGCCCGTGTGCGAAGGCTGTACACAAACATTTGGTCAAAATATGTGAAGATAATGCGGCGGTTAAACTCTGATACAGCGTAGTTATTGTGAAGCCCCGCCGTACTAGTCGAAGTAAACGGTGTTTTAACGTTAATCTGTGACGCCCGGCTGTTTGTAAACTCGTACGCTTTTTCGTCATACATAAAATAAATGTAGGACTCAAACTGGGTAATCGCATACCGCGAGTTCAATCCCACTGTCGGAAGAATTAGTGATACAACAGCCGCTGCAGGGTCAGTCGTGTACTGCAAACCAAACGTAGAATTAGTGCGGAAAATTAGCAGCGTGTTGAAGTACACAATAAGTTGGACAATGTTCTGACCGTCCCCCGTACCAATGTCCACAAAATCGTTAGTTACCTGCCACAAGCTAGGGTCTGCAAGAGTTCGAGACCTATACAAACGGGTACCTTGGTTTGTGCTATCGCGGCCCTCCGCAACCCATAAACGACCCTTAAACGACACAATACACTCGCCCTCGGGCATGTTCGCGTCAGCCACAAAACCACCCGCAGCGGTCCAATACCCCCCAGGGTTCGTAGACCCGACAGGGGCTGTCAGCCAAGCCTTGTCATCAAACTGTACAAACCCAGCAGCAGCAATAGTATTAGTAATAAGAACCCAAGCAGAGCCGTCAAAATAATATGTTTTAGAGTCCCCGTCGCTGGCAAGCAAATACGATTCAGTTTGAGACACCTGAAAAGTACCCAAAAACTCAATGTCGCCTGTTGCTGCAAGTGGAAAATCGATGCCTAAATCTTGGATGGGTGGGCGGGATTTCAGCGAACCGTCCAGGTCAAGCTCAAAGTTGTTGCAGACTGTCAGCTCGTTGTCTGCAATGGCGGTAGGGTCGCTGAATGTGTTAAGGCCACCGACGAACGGGCCCACCTGTATTGGTGTACCGGGCATGGCCGCTCCTAGATAAGTTCGAACGTAATGTTAGTTTCGTACGTCATAGTGGCTGCCAGACGCTCCTGTTCCCCGCGCTCTGCAACACTGGCACTGTACTCGGCCTGCTTTACAGCCATCAGTTCAGGGTTTTCGTCCATTTCGTAAGCCTTCATCAAAACAAAGTTCACAACGTCTATAAAGCATTCGTTAGGCAGCGCCAGCACATCTGTCGACGCAGAAGTAATATCCGTAGGCTGTGCGTTGTACCGAATCGTCATTGTGTAATTTCTGTTCGGTTTAGGCCAGAAAGTTACGTCTCCACCCCAGGCATACCAGAACTGGGGAGCCCCCGTCTCTGTGCCTTCAGGGTCAGCCAAAGAAATACTTTCTTCCGCCTGAGAAATGGGGATGTTGCCGACACGTCGGCCATCCAACAAAAGAGACGCCAAAGAGTCAATGCGGGGAGTCACAGAAGTAAGAGAATACGTTGCAGTACCTGCGGTAACAGGTAGTGTTGATGTCGTTTGCAGAATCTGGTTTTGCTTAGAAATATCTACTTGTGCCTCGTTAATCCAGCGCACAATATCGTCGTTAGTTAGCTGCACACCGGCTTCATCACCAAAAGTTCTTTTGACAGCATCATAAACGTCACCGACAGTCTTAGTAGGGGAGCTGTAAGTCATCGACCAAACTTCTTTCCGTTATGAGTAAATGTGTGGAGCTTGCTCCGTCCCCCGCTCATAGCGAACTCACCAAATTCTAGGATATCCTCTAATTCGTCTTCGCGCCTCTTCAAATCCATTAATTTTTTAGCATTTTCTTCCGCCTCGATACGTTTCAGCACGTTCTCGGCACCGTGACGCACAATGTCACCGTCAAACAACCACGCCAAAACCTTGTGAGGTTCTTTCATGTCTTCCTGCGACATGTAACGCACAATGTACTGGGGGGCGTTGTCAGGGCTGTCTAGGATGGCCCAAGGCTTTTGTTTTTCCTCAGGTGTGGTCCTGTCCTTCACGGGAATGTACACAAGGCTGTACGTGGGCTTTAAGTCCTGCAAAACCTGTGCAAAATGCACGTGGTCATCGTTTACAAACTCGCCCAAATCGGAGTTATATACGTTCGCTGATTGTCCTAAATACGTTTCCATGGGCCTAGTTTAGCTTATACCCCAGCGATTTGGCCCCAAGTAAGGCCGTTTTGATTAACCCACTCTGTCCCGTCATAAACAAGAAAATCGTTGTTTGCAGCGCTTGTAATTTGCACGTCATCTAAATCGTGCAGATGACTACTGGGCAAAGCACGCACAATAATACGTCCACTGTTTGCGTTAACCCTAGTTACTGCGGCAATTGGTTTACGCCACGCTGGAGCAGCAGGCTGTGTTTTGGTTAACTCGCCAGGATTGCTTGCGTCGCTGTACAGCAAATCACCAAGCGCCCAACCAGTGTAATCAGTTTTAATGTGGTCAATAAAACCAAACTGCATCACAAAACCAAAGTCGTCTGCGGCAATCTCCTGATATGTAATACCAACAATGTAATTATTGTCATAGCTCCCGTTAGACGATGCTGGGGTAACACTTACCGTGTCCCCGGCAGCACCAGCAAACATCACAACTTTGCCTTTGTCGATAGCTGTCGTACCAGAAGCGTTTTTAACCCTAAAACCGTGCTGCAAACCCGTGCGCAGGTTTACGGCATCCGGCAACCCCACAACCAACGTGTCAAAGTCAGCATCCCACGAAATCTCGCCCTCTTCAGGGTCGTGGTCTGCCGCAGTGTCAAAATCAATGTAATCAATTTCAGTCAAGTTGCCGACAGCAGAGCCGTCAAAACCAACCGTCTGAGTACCACTGTCGTACGTAATAGGCGATGTGGCCGCGACTACTCCAGTAGGTCCGGGAGGGCCAGCGGGTCCCGTGTCACCAGTATCTCCCTTAGGTCCGACAGGTCCTACACTGGCAGCAAAAACAGTCCCATCAAACAAATACAGCGTGTCGTCCGTCGTATCAAACCAAATATCGCCAGTTGCCGGGTCTGTAGGCTCTACAGTACCCACAGTGACATTAACCCCAGTACCCCCTCCCCCCGCGCCGTTAACCCACTGCCCAGAAGCTGCATCGTAAACAAGAGTCTGGCCGTCCGTCACATCGGTCAGAGTAACCGTCAAAATCTGCTTGCCAGCGTTATCGCTGTAAAACTTCCATTGATAATCCGACAGAGAAAGGCCCTCAGGCAACGCAGAAACAGCCTGGTAAAAGAGAAACTTATTTTCCATAACGCTCCAAAAGATGATGGCCCAACCCCATTATAGGGGCTGGGCCATCATTATGGCGAGGCTGCTTAGGCCTCAGTGATGTCCTCGATAACACCGTGGCTGTTACGACGGTCAGTACCAAGCTCGTGGTATTCAACCATGCGAGCGTAGTATGCGTCGTAGTCACCGTTGGTGTCACGAACCTGCTTCCACATCGACCCATCGCGGTCAATGAAGTGCCAGTCCTCATCGCGGTAGTAGGTCAGTGCGTCTTCGTTGACGAACCACTGCTTGTTGAGCGGTGCGTCAACGTCAGCCACCACAGGGATTTCTCCGCTGTCAGTGGTGAACGCAAGACCGGAGAATCCACCAGTGAACTCCTGAGTGTTAACCGTCTGGCGCAGCTGCGACAGGAGGTTAAAGTACGCACGGCGAACACCGAGCGACTGCAGGATAAGAGTGGTGGAACCACCCTTGGTGCGGATGCTGTCAACCATGTTAATCATCAGGCTCTCAGACAGTGCACGGTTGGTGCCGCTGTTGGAGTCAACAGAAGCCTTCCACTCGGGCTCAGCCGTCGGGTCGATGTTGTAAAGCGTTCCAGAGTCGCTAACAATTGCAGCGAGACCAGTAAGCTCACGGTTACCAGAAGCCGCCACACCAGAGCCCTTACGCACGATGATGTCGCCATCAGCAAGCGCGGTACCAGGGGTAGTGGTGAAGGTAACAGTGGAGGCACTAACGTCAATAGCCGAAATAACAAGTCCGGTGTTGTCGACAGTGGTTCCGGTCTGGGTGTCCACAACAGCACCAACCTGGAACAGGCGGGCGTCGTAGACAGGGACAGTTGCCGCAGTGTTAGCACCGGAAGCAACGCCAATGGCACCGTTTCCAGAACCGTAAACCTGGCGGTTCATGTCTTTCTTAAGGTCGTTCTTCAGACCCTCGACCTCGTTGTCCAAAGCCTTAGCGAAGGCCTTGGAGTCAGTGTCGGAGAGGCTGATAGCCTGACCAGTCAGCTGAACTCCACCGTATGCGTACTTCAGACCCACACGAGCGGCAGCGTGTCCCTGCTGACCGGGGGTAGGAAGTGCCTCGGACTCGAAACGAGACCCGATACCGCTGTTACGGCGAGTGTGGATGGGGAAAGTTACGTACTTTCCACCAACTTCGTTGGTGACACCAGAGCCGCTGCGAGTAATACGCTTCAGCGCAACGATTTCATCGTTAAGCTGCTCGCGGATACGTCCCTGGTACACCTCCTTGAGATATGACTCAATGGTTGCAAGAGTTGCAGACATTGTGTTTCCTTTCGTTGTTGAAAGGAGACTAAACCTTTAGATTACCGACCCTGTTCAAGCGACGAGGCGATGAGACTTTGCACATCATTCCTTGACAACTTGCCGAGCGGTTTCGCCTGCTGTCCTCCAGGCACGCCTCCCGAAGTGGGAAGCAATCTTGGGGCCGAATCTCCTGGTCGCGGTACTGCGCGAATTCGGTTTACTGTTTTATCGACATACTCTTGAGCAACGTCAGACAGCTTTACTGCCTTTCCAGTGCTCTGAAGTTTAAACGCCGCCCGCATCAAAACTTCCTGCACATCATCATCCGAAAAGTCAGGATGTGCAGACTTGAGTTCACCGATTTCCTGTTCGAGAGCGACATCCGCTTCCTGCTGAACCTTCATCTGTTCCTGTTGTTCCAGGAACTCCTGCATCTGCTGTTGCTGCTGCTCCAGCTGTGCAAGACGTGGGTCGACAGGTGCTTCGCCAGTCTCATTCGTAGCTTCCTCTTCATCTACCGCATTCTGCATTTCTTGCGCAGTTTCCGGCAGTCGACCATTTTGCTTAAGGAATTCACCTAAAGCGTTGTAGATAACTTCAGGCTCCGTGTCGAGTCTTTGAGCAATAACTGCATAATTTTGCAGCTGCTCCGGTGAACCCAGCTCGTTGTACTGTTTGAGCTGCTGATTCAACGAAGAAATGCGGGATTCCGCATTTTTGTCAAAGTTCTTAAGGTCTTCCTGAATGTTATGGAAGCTAACAGGGTCGAGTTTTGAACGTAATGAATCCCAAGCAGGATTCCCCCCCGACTCGTCGGTTGGTTGCTGCTCAGTTGTTTCCTCTACGGGCCCTGAAGAATCCACAACCTCCGTCGAGGTTTCTGTCTCTGTACCTGTAGTTTCGTCCATTTCGTTCTCCTTTTCGCCGTACCTCCCAGTGAGGCCCTAGCTATTAACGGATTTAATTGTACTGTATTTAGTTGTCAATCACGCACTTTATTAGGAAAGAGCGTGAATCGCGTACGTCAGGTCGTTGTAGGTCATTGTCAAGACCTTGGCGTCCGTGTACGTAGTTGCGTCGATGACCTGAATTTCAGTCTTCAGCTCATCGATGGTCTTACGACCATAGTTTCTAGTGGGGCGATATTCCTGCTGAGGAAGTGTATCGGCCACAACATCGAAATCTGCCATGGTTATACTCCTTGTTCAGGGGCCATGTCGGGTACAGCCCCATTAGGAGCCATCATAGCACCTGGGCCCATTTGAGGACCACCCTGACCGCCTTCAGCAGGCGGCTGTCCGGCCATCATCTGGGCCATTGCACGCTGCTGCAGAATCTGCTCGTGCTGGGCCACGTGGTCGGCAAACTGGGCTTTCAGTTCGTCAGGCAAAATTTCGTATTCTTGCGACATACGGAACTTGTTGTGCGTCTCAATGTGGACCTCGTGAACATCGAAGTCATCGACAGGAATCACAGCAGGCGCTGGCATGTTCTCAATTTCAGCCATAATGTTGGGGTCCTGCATAGCCTCAGGAGGCAAGCTAGCCATAATCTCTTGCATGGTTTCCATGCGCTTAGCCTCAATTTCCTCCAACGACATCATCTTCATCTTGATGTTCTCGCGCTGGGCTTTACGCTCTGCCACATTCATGGTGTCCATAATCTTCTGCACACCACCAACCTCAAGCATTCTCGCAGCTGTCGGCTGGTCGATAATACCGACAGCAAACATGTCCATCACACGGGCTTCCTGAGCAGCCTTAGACTTAGCAAAGCTGGAACCAGGCTCAATACGAATGTCAGTACCCGAAGCAATGTCAGCCCCCCGCAACTGCATTGTGTCGAATGCACCATCCGCACCGATTGTCCGAATCTTACGGGGCAAGTCAACATACTGCACAAACAACTCAATGGTCTGTGTAGCAATCTTCTCAATACCCGCCTCGATGCTTTGGAACTGAGGCGTCAGATACTGGTTAGATGCTTCCTGCAAGTACGAGATAGCCGTACCAGAAGTAACACCAGGAGGTGTGTCACCACGCGACACTTCCCGCTCACCAGAAATATCAATCCAGTCATTCAAGACACGCTCCTGCTGGTCCAAGTAGTACTGGGGCAGAGGCGACAGAGGCAAAGGTTGGGGCGGGGCCATACCAGGCTTGTACTGGATAACCAGGCCAGGCTCGTTAGTCAGCTTAGATGGAACAATAGAACCCATCGGCGCAATCAGCTGTGGCTTGGCCATGCGGCGTCCGGCCTCAGAAATCTCTGACCGCAAACCGTTGTACTCTTTCTGCAGCTGCGACAGGTCCACAATGGGGCTGTCAGCATAGAACGTTGCGGTGGGGATGTGCTCAAACTTGGTAAATGGGTACATGCCGTGGCCATAGGGGAAGCCGTCACGGTGAACGCTGATGAGAACGTCGTCAACGCTGATAATGACACCGCCCTGAGGCAGAAGCTTAGTAGCGCCGGGCTTTACCCAAGTTTCGTAAACAATGACACTATCCGGTGCCTTACTGTTACCAAGGTTGAGATAAGCCTCATCAAGGATTTGGTTAGCAGCAGAAGTACTAGGAGCCAACTTAATATCGCCAAGTTCTTTAGCAAAGTAATGTTGTGCCCAAGCCACTGGCTTAGTGTATGCGTTAATGACAAAAGGCTGGTCTTCAATGTCTTGCTCCCGCACATCGGGCACGAACAGGTGAAAAGGGGTTACGTGCCCATACTTGATGTCTCCGTACTCGCCGGAAACTTTATCGACACAGTACGGGTCCCAGTGTGTCTTAAGGAACCCGTTACCTGTAACAATGGTCCACCAGGTGGCACGCGACATGTGCTGTCGTAGCTTCTTAGAGTCGCTAATGGAGGTCCAAGCCTGCTCAGCGGCAAAAGCTGCACGCTGGTCCTGGTCCTCGCTGGACGCAGGAATGGCTTGAGCGGTGGGAAATGACGAGAGCATCTTCGACATTTCCCACCGAACATAGGAGCGGATACGGTTGATGGTTTTCCGCTGGTGGTAATACGGTTTACGCGGGGTAAACAGTTTGTCTCGGTAGTCTTCGGGGAAACTACCGCGAGTCTGCTCTACCCAGTGGTGCCCATAAAACATTGACATGTTGTGAAACCACTGCAGCTGCTTTTGGCTACGAGCAGTTTTAGCCTTAGTCCATTCGGACTGTACCCAAGCAACTAGCTTTACAGCCTCTTCGCTCTCACGGTACTTCTCAATGTTTAAACCGTCCTCAGGTAATTTAATTACCGTAGAACTCTGGGTCAACTCCAGTGAGTTCAGCGAATAGTTGTCTGGCGTCTTGGGCATCTAAGTCGTCTCCCGCTGCAAGGTTAGGGTTCCTGGCTGCAATTCTTTCCGATTCAGCCTCGTCGGATGGGTCGTAGTCCTGGTAACCACTATAATCTAAAGTTTGATTCATCGCTTGAATTTGTTGAAAAGCGAGAGGGTCGCTTGAGGCGACTAGTGCTTGCGCTTTTGAGTTCAGCTCCGTCAGTGTCTTTATCGACTTCTGGTGCTCCTGTTGCTGCGTCTTCAAGATTTCCGACTGCTGCTCCAGCAGCTGTGTGATTGCTTTCTGGCTCCACAGGTACTGCAGCACCAGCAGGGACAGTAGAATCAGTGAGAACACGCTCAACAAAATTATTGATAACATCGCTTTTTAGCTCCTTCATTGCGTCGTTGTAGCCTTCTTCGTACCACTGCTTTTTCTTAAGTGCAGCAGTCTTGGGCTCTCCTTCGTCAAACAGCCCAGCCAACTGAGCCATCTCTCGTAGTGCTTCTACCGACAGGTAGATTCGGCCTCGGTCAATGACGTTTTTGCTCAGGTCTACACCTGTGTCAATGAATGGGCCTTTGCTTGTCCTAGTAATCCAGCAAACACCGGGGGCGAGTGCTGGGGCGTCCGTTAGGAAGAATCTGCTCATTAGTAGTAATCTCCGTATTCTGCGATAACGGTAGGTCCGTCATCTCGTGCTCTATCTTCTGCAAACTCGACGTTGGGGTCTTCTCGCATTTTCAAAAGCAACTCCTCGTATCTTAGCGTAGTGGGAGCGTCTTGGGTACCCGCCGAATCATCGACAGGTTTTAAATCAGGCCGTGTCGTAGCGAAATAGCGGGCAGAGTCAAAAGCGTGGTCGTCCTTTTTGTGTACAACTTCCTGCTTATTCATCTCGTACGCCATCTTGTCTGAGCTATACGATGACCACCGCAGCTTCTTCAGCTCACGAATAAAGTTGGCACAGTTACGAGAAATAACCCATTTGGGACGGTCTAAACCCCAACGGGTGTCGTTACGGCGTCTAAAGTATGCTTGCATCTTTTCGATACCGACCATCACATCGTGGGGTATGCCCTCAACGTTCACGTAAACCCCGTGGAGCGCATATTCTTGAATAATCGATGTACCCGTCACCCCATTGCGTTGTCGCATCGCAGGGTCGCCCATACGCTCTACAGAGTCAGGTTTACGGCCCCAGCTAAGCTCCCGCTGCTTCACCAGATGTGCGTGCTCCGACACAATCATGTTTGACTGGTAATGCTCCGCAAACGTCACAATATCCCCTGTCGGAGACACTGCGTGCCACAGCCAAGCCGTCGGGTTATTTAAACCGTGGTCGACAGAAGCGTACACAGCCCAGTTCTTAGGCACATCACCAGGACCAAAGTCCACTAAATAACGGTCAATGTTTTGGCCAAAATCAGGAAACACCAAACCACTACGAGCAACAAAGTCACCCTTTTCACGAATATCTCGCTCTTCCTTATTCATCCCCATCATGTAAAAGTTCATGTCGTCATTGTCAGCCTCAATGTACGGGTTCTGCTCAGCCGACAAGGTAAACGTGTCAATTTCCTCTGCTTTGCCCTCTTTCGCAGGCTCCCACAGCAAATCGAACGTCCAACCCATACCCTTAGTTGGTGTGGCTGCGATAACCCAAAACCCGTTGTAGTCAATTAAACGCATCATGGACTCGTTAAAAATGTTCTGAGGGGGCTCCTCGTCAAAGAAGATTCCGTGACGAGGAACACCACCCAGCTTCATCATGTCCATGCCCCAGGTAACAAAATCAATTGTTGACCCGTTGTCGAACGTCAGAATGTAGTTGGTTGCATCCCAACTCTTAGACCAATCACCATCCTTAAGGTAGGAACGTGGTATCCACCTTTTCATTTTAGGCAAAATAATCTGTTCGATACCTTTGGCAACGTCTACAACGACAAACCTAAGCTGTACAGGTCCAGACCCCCATGAAGGTGGGCGTTTAAGAAATGGGTGAGTATCTGTAGCCCACCAGATAGACTCAACGACTTCAGCGTCGGTTTTTCCTCCACGGTTACCTCCAGAAATAAAACGGCCACGAGCCGAAGATTTATGAAACCTAAGCTGCTCCGGGTAATCCCTTTCCCCATAATTCAAAATGTTGGGTTTGTGGATTGACTGGTCAAGCTCAGCAACGGCAAGCTGTAAAAGCTCCGCCGGTGTCGGTTGTCTCTGTTTCGTAGGCATTACGCCGTCGAGTTGTCAGTGGCTCCGAGACGAACAAGAATAGCATTAACCGACAAACGCCAAGCATCTGTTGCCCTAGAACCCGCAATAGTTTCGCCTTCCAACAACAAAGCAGAATCACCACCATCGTGTACGTGGTCGCCAGGAGCTGCCTGGTTGGGGCCGGGGCCTAAAGTGTGGTGCTGTGCTTCCGCACGGGCATCCAAATCACTATTCGTGTGAAAATCCTCCACAGCTTGTGCGGGAGGTTTTGGGTTCTCGTCAGCACCAAACGCGCCAAGATTATCGTCAGACGACAACATAGACATAACTACCTCCTAAATGCTTCTCATTGTACTCGTAGCCTCGCTTTTACTGCCACGCTGCCACTTGCCACAATCCGCACACTTAAACCTGCGGTACTGAGCCGTAGCCGTAGTCTCCAAACCACGAGACTGCAAATGGTCCGACCCGCACGATACACAAGCCTCAGGCCTGCCATCGATAAGGGCTCGGTTCGGATGATTCTTAATCCACGGCAAAAACTTCTCATACAAACCAACAAGCAAGTTTACGTCCTGAATCTGATACTTTTTCATCTCACGCCAAGCCTTATCATCGCCCGACATACACTTAATCCACAGCTCAAACCCGCTGTGCTTAACCTTCGCCCCCATACCAAGCTTCTGAGCAACATAATCCAACTTGTTAGACGGAAACCGAAACCGTTGCTTAGCGACACGCATCAAATCAATTTCCTTATGCGGAGACGGCGGCATCATGTCGTTTTCAATAAACTCGCGGTACAAATGCTTCACGTCAAAGCCCGCGCTGTTCCAACCCACAACAGCGTCAGCATCATCTAAAAGCTCATGTATAGCTTTAAGCATTGTAGCTTTACCATCCTGGTGGACTGAGCTAAAGTGGACTTTACGTTGCCCATACCAACGGGCACCGAAACAGATAACTTCGGTAGAACTAACCAGTTGATTTATCGAAACGTTCTGATTCCATAGACCCCACACATAAGCCAAGTTTGGCGACGTTTCAAGGTCTAACAAAAGTATCTTCATAAATGTCCTAACCGTCTGGACAATCTTAGCGTAAAAAGGAGCAAAAAATGGATAATGTCGAGTTTGTTGGTGGAGTAGCGTGTCCCGTAGACCCCATGGAAGCTCTTAATTGCGATAGCTGCCAGTAAAAAAGGCCCCCGCAAGGGGGCCTTTTTTATTTACGACTACTTACCGTCAGCCGCTGATTTATAGTTAGCAATTGAAGTCAAAAGCGAAACAACACCAGAAAGCGCTGATACCGACAGAACGTCAAGCCACGACACCTCAAGAATGCCCACAACCTGCGAAGCAGTAATAACTGCCACAGCAGTCTGTGCCACTGTTTTAACAGCGCGTTCTACGGAATAACTTAGGTAATCAATCATGGTTTCTCCTAGTAATGATTTTGGTTAAGAGCCCTTTGAAGCGCTGTAATAGTACCACGACCCCAAATGCCATCCAACTCACCAAGGTAAAAATCATTACCTTTTAGGCGTTTCTGAACTAGTTTGCGGGTTTCTGGCCCAAGTACGCCATCAACTTTAGCCCCGCAGGAGCGCTGAATAGCACGATACGTCATAGGACCAGGCTTACCATCAATAATGCCTTCGTAACCCCAGTCACGCTTTAACACTTCCTGCCAGCGACGCCATGTCACACGGCCAAGTTTGCCGTCAACTTTAAGAGGGTCAGGCGTGTGCGACAAAACAACATTGCGGTCAATCCAAGCCATAGGGTCCTGAGTGTCTCCCCAACGGCGTGATTTGCGCAGTTCAAAGTGGAGGTGCGGGCCTGTGCTGGCACCGGTTGAGCCACTAACGTAAACCTTTGCCCCAGCAGCAATGCGGTCACCTTTGTTCCAGGTGGTGCGTTCTCTACCGTGGTAATACACGCTGTACAGATTGGGGGCGTGTTTGATAATGACAACGTGTCCTCCGCCCCGTGCGGAGTAGCCTACGTGGTTGACAATACCGTCTGCAACACAAATTACATCAAATGTGCCGCCAAAGTCGACACCGTGATGCATTTTGCCGAGTTCATTTGTGATGGGGTGTCGTCTGGGTCCGTACGGGGAGGTTACGGGACGTCCTGGTGCGGGATTTAGCAGTTTCATTAGTTTGTTCTCACTCTTACGATAACAATACCGGAACCACCATCGCCACCACCGGCAGAGTTCCACCAGCCGCCACCACCACCGCCACCAGTATTTGCGGTCCCAGAGGTTCCCGCCGTTGTGGTCCCACCAGCGCCGCCCCCGCCGGAACCACCAGCACCACCATTATTTTGACCACTACCTCCACCGCCACCCGCACGGGTTATTGAAGAACCAGTAATCGAATTGGCAACACCGGCACCCCCATCGCCGCCATCGTACTGAACAGGCACATTTCCACCAACAGCACCAGCACCGCCACCGCCACCGCCCGCACCGCTAAGAGCCGCAGTACCGCCAACGTTGCCCTGATAGGCGCTACCAACAGATGTTGTAGATGGACCAGCACCACCTGAAGAACCACCGCTGAAAGATGGATTGTTTGAATATCCATTCGGCTCACGAGCGCCACCGCCACCGCCAATAGCAAGCAAGCTTAATAGACTGGAATTATCCCCATTCTCTGATAATCCACCAGCAGCGCTTTGCCCAGCCCCACCAGCACCAACAACTACTGAATGGTTGCCGCTGGGAACATAAAAGTTTTCAACGTAAAGGTGACCACCTGCGCCACCACCACCACCGTTGCCGTAGTTTGTGGCATTACGTCCGATTCCACCGCCTCCGCCGCCACCAACAAGCAGAACATCCGCATACCCACCACGAGTAACCGTCAAAGACCCATCGCTAGTGAACGAAACATACTTGTAGTCGTACCCATCCGTATAAGTACCAGTAGCAGTATTCGAGAAATTAGCCGGAACCTCTAGGGCACTACCCAACAACTGCCACCTAGAGTTCGTGTTATCCCAGTAATAGTTGTCGTAAATCTGCCCGTCAGTAGGGCTAGTAGGAAAATCAAGCGCCATTAGAAATTCACCGTGTCCGTTCCTGCTGTAAAGGTAGTCACTTTGTATCCACCAGAGGTTATCGTGGAGTGAGTAAGACCAACGCCAATATTGAGGTCAAAGTTTGCGTCATATTTCAGGATGACCACACCGCTTCCGCCGTCACCAGCAGGTTGACCACTTGGGTCCACGCGCCCTGCCGCCCCACCGCCACCACCAGTGTTTGCAGTTCCGTCAAGACCAGGAGTATTACTGCCAACCGAACCCCCGGAGCCGTAACCGGAGCCAAGCCATCCTCCGGAATTTGTACCCCAGCCACCACCAGCGTAACCAACAGTCGAACCTGAAATATCGTTGCTTATACCAAGACCGCTCCCACCACCGGCCCCACCACCGTGACCACCAGTGTTGGTACCACCGCCATTGCCATTAGACCCAACACCAATTTCTCCTGCTCCACCAGACCCACTAGGACCGCCACCGCCACCGCCGGAACCGCCAACACCACCAGCAACAGTATTTCTGCCTCCGTAACCACCACCGGTCACGGTGATTGGGCCGCAAACCGAATCCTCACCGGCAGTACCAGACTGACCGCCACCAGCTCCACCAGCTCCACCTTCGCCAATGGTTATAGTGTAAAAAACACCTCTCTCAAAAACTAAAGGATTTTCTGCAGGTGTACTAGTGCCAGAAAGACTTGTAGATGACCGATACCCGCCAGCGCCACCACCGCCACCACCGCGGTTAGAACCGGAGTTTGAGCCAACACCACCGCCTCCGCCACCAGCAACAACTAAAAAATCTACGGGGATATAAGCAAAGTTTGACCTCACGCGCCAAACACTTGCCGTAGCATCCCAGTTGAAACCTTCGTAGTACTGTCCGTCACTTGGGCTATCCGGAAAATCGAGCGCCACGACTAGACCTCCTCTACAGGCTCAGAAACAACCTCCGGCTCAGGCTCGACCACAATCGTAGACGGGTCCA
>Ga0099849_1000695_pt1 | contig 15526 bp, 20 predicted proteins | sample CB_VirMetaG_4_FD_78177 | JGI IMG/M metagenome (GOLD analysis project Ga0099849, IMG submission 78177) | Freshwater to marine saline gradient viral communities from Chesapeake Bay - CB_1508_1M Viral MetaG | ecosystem: Environmental > Aquatic > Marine > Coastal | place: USA: Chesapeake Bay... | reverse complement strand
ATTAGTTTTTGCTCAAGAGTATTTAGCTGATTTTATATCTGAAGGTGCTCAAGTATTCAAAGCTGACTGGTTTAATTATTATAAAGAAGGGGTAGGAACGGTATGGGCAGATGGCAAAAAATACGACATAAACAATGACTTAGTCAAATTTGCTACTGTTGACTTAGCTGTTTCCACAAAAGAATCTGCTGACTATACCGTTATCGGTGTATTTGGTCACAACATTGAAGATGATAAACTATTTCTCTTAGACATGTTTCGTGACAGAGTAGAAGCACCAGATATTGTTCCTCAAATAAAAAGAATGGTAGGAATACATAATCTTGAATGGGTAGGAATTGAAAGAGCTGGTTATCAGTTAGCAATAGTTCAGTTCGCTAGAAGAGAAGGTCTCAGAATTAAAGAATTAAGGGCTGATAAAGACAAGCGTTCACGAGCACTACCTTTGTCTGCTAAGATGGAGAGAGGACAAGTATACTTTCCTAAAGATAAAGACTGGGTCCTCGCAGTAGAGCGAGAGTTACTCACTTTTCCAGTTGGAGAGCACGACGATACAGTTGATGTATTGGCGTACGCTTGTTTACAAAGTGCAACTAAGAGAAAATGGGAAGCTTACTAAATGGCTGAAGAAAAAAGTTTTTTTAAGCGAGCAGCAGAATACTTGCAAGCTCCACCACAAAGATTAACCGTCAAAAGAGGACCACTTGACAAATATGAACAAGTTCAAGGTTCAGTTTGGGGATACAATACCCAATCTGGTTATTTTCCACAAAAATTAATTGATGAACTAGGTGATGGACTCGGTAATTCAGCTGTAGTCGCATGTCTTAACGTATTGGCAACTTCTTTCGCTGAGCCAATGCTTAAAGTTTATAAAAAGACAGACCAAGGTAAAGCAGAAATTGTAAATCATCCATTAGAAGTTTTAATGCAAAGACCAAATGAGTTTATCTCCGGTAACATTCTTTCTCACTATATAGTTACTTCATTATCTGCACACGGCGATGCTTTCTTATTGAAAGTCAAAGACGGTCGAGGTAATGTTGTTCAGCTTGTCCCATTGATGCCTTCTTATGTAAAAGTAAGAGGTAACGAAAGAGAATTAATTACTCACTATGAATATCACGCTGTTCAAAAAAGTAATCAACTCAATACAGACTATATAGAAATACCAAGAGAAAATATGGTTCACATACGTCAAGGTATGGACCCAGACGACCATCGTAGAGGTTTTGCACCACTACGTTCAGTTATGAGAGAACTAGCTGGTGATGAAGCAGCTGGACAATTCTCCGTAGCTTTGTTGCACAATATGGCTGTTCCGGGAGTTATCTTAAGTCCTAAAGATGACACAATGGGTGGACCAAGTAGAGAAGAAGCTGAAGCAATTGCTCAGTCTTTCAAATCAAAATTCGCTGGTGCCAATAGAGGTGCACCAATGATTATGACAGGTGCTATGGATGTAGATGTAGTTTCATTTACACCAGAGCAAATGAATCTTAAACAATTAAGAAGATTACCAGAAGAGAGAGTTTCTTCTGTACTTGGAGTCCCAGCCATACTCGCCGGACTCGGGGCTGGATTGGACGCAGCGACCTACAACAATACAAAGGAATTAAGAGAGTTCTTTACAGAACAAAAAATGATTCCTATGTGGAGTGCAGTTGCTCAAGAAATTTCACACCAGTTACTACACGATAATTTTGAAAAAGAAAATTACGAATATTTTTGTGCTTATGACTTAGACCAAGTTAGAGCACTAGCAAGCGATAAAAAAGACCAAGTATTAACAATGAACTCTGGTGTACAGGGTGGCTTTGTTACTGTTGGTGAAGCTAGAAGAGCTTTGGGTCTCGACACTGATGATAGTCACGATGTATACCTTAGACCTTTAAATATGGTTGCAGTGGCAGAAGGTGATACAGGGATTATGAACTCAACAAATGAGGAGCCCGTCCCTTCTGCAATTGCACAAGAAGAAGAAGAAGATGATGATGAAAAAGCTACTTTAAATACATCTAGATTTCAACCAGAAGTTCGTAGAACTAAAAGAACTATTGGTAAAAGAAAACCTACAAAGAAAACAATAACTATTGATTTAAGTATGGAATTTTCTTCAGCAGAATCTCAGTTTGTTCCGATTGAATTGAAAGCTGCTCCGATATCAGCTAAGGTTAAAAAAGTATTACAAAAGAAAGTAGAAGACCACAATGCAAAGAATCCAAAATATAGAGCAAGTTATGGAATGTTGGCAGCTGTCTTCAGACGAGGTGTTGGTGCCTATAGAACTAACCCAGCTTCAGTGCGAGGTAATGTTTCTTCAGCAACCCAGTGGGGAATAGCCAGAGTTAACGCCTTTTTGAAAGGATTAAAAGGTAAATTTCCAAGAACAGCTTTTGACCAAGACTTACTTCCTAGTGGACATCCATTAAGTTCAAAAAAATCAGTTAAAGCAGCTTCAGTTAAAGTCGGAGATGCAGTTAGTTGGTCAATCAATAAAGACCCAGACCCACCTTCAACTGTTCATGGAATAGTTACTTCTGTAAAAGAAGAAGAAGCAACAATGGTAGTTTGGGCAATTATGGAAGATGGCTCTCATAAAAAAACTGACAGAAGTGTCACTCAACCAATTTCTAAATTGAAAAAGATTAAAGATTGGCGTAAAGAGTCTAAAGCTCCAAAAGATATAACAAATTTTCCTAGCTCTGGAGATAATCAAAAAATTAGTTTGAGTAATTCAAACTTTAAACAATTTCCAGATAAAGCATATGTAGACAACTTAAAAAAGAATTACCCAAAAATATGGAGAAGAGCTGGTACCGGTGGTAACCCTCCTACTTCATTTACAGGTAATGATGCCTACTTAAACTGGACAAAGTACAAAGCAGGAGATAGAAGTGCTTCAGTACTTAGCTGGGTAAAAAGACGAGAACGTTTTATGTCTCGTCATCAAGGAAACACTCGTTTGAATGGAATTATTGCTGTCATGAAATGGGGTGGCGTAACGAAATCTGGCGTATCTGCAATGAAGAAAATTGTCAATGAACAGAAAAAAAAGGAAGATGAACGACGTAAGAAGGCTATTGAACTAATTACCGGGAACACTGACGATTTGACAGATTAGAATAGTATATTATATATGAAAGGTATATATTAAGCGAGTGAGATATGGAAAATAATAAATTTAACAAATCAGTAGAATTTAAAACTACAGATGACGAAAAAGGAAGTGTAGAAGCTGTATTTTCAGTTTTCAACAATGTCGACACAGACGGCGATGTTGTTCTTCCGGGTTCAATAAAGTCTGGATTCAAGGATAACCAAGTCCCAATGGTGTTTGCACACAAGTGGGACCAGCCAATTGGAAAAGGTGTCATAACTTCAGATGACAGTAAAGCTACATTTAAAGGAAGTTTCTTTATGGAAACTGAGGCTGGTAGGGAAGCTTATAATCTAGCAAAAGGAATGGGTGACCTACAAGAATGGTCTTTCGGTTTCCGTATAAACGACTATGAATCCGGTAAGTTTAAAAAAGACGGTATGGAAGAAGAAATAGATGTTCGTTACTTAAAAGATTTAGAAGTATTCGAAGTTAGCCCAGTACTCGTGGGTGCTAACAGAGAGACTTATACACTCGCAATTAAGTCTGGTGAAGAAGCTGTTTATGAAGCAACTAATGTTGAAGAAAAAACAGAAGTAGCTCCAGAAGTATTTTCCACACAAGAAGAAGCCGAAGCTAGAGCTAAAGAGCTTGGATGCGAAGGCTCACATTCACATGATTCTGATGGTACAACAGTATATATGCCTTGCAAGACTCACGAAGAGTTTGAACAGGCTGTTACTGCTGATAATGAGAAGTCTGCTGACCCAGAAGAGCAAAGCTCTTGTAATTGTGGCAGTGGATGCTGTGGTGGTACTAAGAAAGCACACGGAGATTGCTCATATAGCGATGACGGTAAATGTGCTAAAGAAATGGAAAAAGGTTTAGAGATTTCAGATGACGATTCCAGCATGACAGGAAAACGTTTTTCTGACGAGGTTAAAGATGTGCTTGCAGCATTAGAGAGCCTCATTGTAAGAGCGAAAGCAATTTCAGTCTTACGTGAAAAAGATGGAAGAGTACTATCGGAGAATGCTAGTTCTGCTCTTAGAGCAGTTCAAGAGGACTTAAATGACGCTTGGACAGAAATAGATTCTATCTTAGATGAAGTTTCTGATACTGATGAAACTCCTACAGAGGAAGAAGCTCCAGTTGATGAAGCTCCTGTTGAAGAAATTCAAGAGGATGCAGAAGTTATTGAAGCAGAAGCTGAAGTAGAAGTTATTGATGTTGAAGAAACTGTTGAAGATGATTCTGATTCTGAGACCGAAGAGTCTGAAGTTGAAGTTGAAACAGAAGCTCCTTCTTTAGAAGAAGTTGATGATGAGATTGAAGCTTTATTCGCAGAGGGACAAGCATTAATTGCAGATTCACTTGAAATAGAACTAGACGACGAAGTATAAGTAATAATTTATTTTGGAGAATAAAATATAATGGCAAATTATAAAGAAGAAATTTCCAAGGTAAGGGCTGAGTTAAAAGAGGCTTTTGATTCTGCAACTGATGGTAAATATACCCCAGAAGCAAAAGAAAAAATTAAAGGTCTTAACACTGAGCTTGCTGGTCTTATTGATGCAGAAAACTTAGAGCGTTCCAAAGCTAAAAATGAAAAAGCTATGGAGCAAGAAGTTTATGCACCAGAAGAGCCACAAGCTGGTCCATCTACTGTAGGTGAAGCATTCGTTAATTCTGATGCTTATAAAGGCTATAGAGAAGATGGAGTCAAAGGTGTAGACTCAACAGTAAGGTTCTCACCAGCATATGGTGAAAAAGCAACATTAGGTGCTGGACTTACTGCATCCTTCCCACCGGAAGTATTAAGACAACCGGGAATCTTAGAGTCAGCTCTTAGAGACCCAGACGCTGTCATTGGTCTTTTCGACCAGATTGAAACAAGCCAAAATTCATTTGCATATATGGAAGAAACAACTTTCACAAATGCTGCTGCAGAACAAGCAGAAGAAGCTACTACAGCTGAAGCTGAGCTTGACTTCACAGAGCAAACTGCACCAATCCGTAAGGTCGGTGTTTTCTTGCCTGTAACAGAAGAATTGTTAGCAGATGTAAATGGAATTCAAGGTTATGTCAACTCAAGACTAGGAACAATGATGAAACTACGTTTGGACAACCAACTCCTTTCCGGAAACGGTTCAGCTCCAAACATGGAAGGTGTATTAACAAAATCTGGAATCAACGCTTTCGACTACACTGGCGACCCTTATGGTGGCGAGTTAGGAAAGATTGGTCAAATTTATGAAGCAATCACTGAAATCAGAAAAGATGCTTTCGTAGAGCCAGATGCAATAATTATGCATCCATCAGACTGGTACGACATCGTAACATCAGTCACAGAAGTACAAACAAGTGGTTCTAAGAACCCATTATTTGTGGTTGCTGGTGGCTTTGGTGCAGATGCTGCTCCAAGAATTTGGGGTCTTCCAGTCGTAGCCTCCACTGCAATATCAGCAGGTACCGTACTTGTTGGTAAATTCGGTGGTGGTGAAGCAGCTCACGTTGTGATGAGACAAGGTCTCGACCTTGCTGTCTCAGACTCACATAGCGACTTTTTCCTTAAAGGAAAACTAGCTATTAGAGCTACAATGAGAGTCGGTCTTGCTGTTTACAGACAAGAAGCTTTCTGTAAGATTACAAACATGTAATTAGTTCAATATTATCTGGGGTAGTAACCCTGCCCCAGATAGAACTATTAAATTTTTTTTATTAAGGAACAAAAATGGAATATATAAAAGTAGAAAATGATATTTGGAAATTAGCAGACGGAAGTCTCTTTGAAGGAGATGTTTCTGGTGTTAGTGGTCAAGCTTCAAAGATTGCTAAAAAAGGTCATGAATACAATTCAGATTACCTAGCAAAGCATGGTTGGGGCGTTAAAAAAGCAGCTCCTAAAGAAGAAGCTCCTAAGAAAAAAGCATCCAAAAAATCAGTCGAAAATAAAGCCGTTAAGCCAGAAGACGTAGAAGACAAGTAAGGTTTAGCCAATGGCACTTTCTTCTGTTTCAGATGTTAAAAAAGCTATTGGTATAGACGTTTCAGCAAGTGATGAGACAAACATCACTGATATTTTTATACCGGCAGCAGACGCAGCAATTAAAAATTTTGTTGGTTATGAGCTCGAATATAACGCAGCTATAGTTGACACCTTTGATGGTGCTAATCAAGAAGAACTATATACTTCAGTAGCACCAATAATTTCAATTACTTCACTGTATGAAGACTCAGTTCTTTATACAGAAGGTAATGAAGAACATTATGTTGCTTATAAACAAACAGGAAAAATCAAAAGAACAAATAACAAAAGATGGTCAGATATTAGATTACAAAATGTTGTAATTACTTATGCAGCTGGTTACTCAGATTCAGAAGTAACAGCAGAAAATATACCATCAGACTTAAAATTTATTAGTGCTAGAGCAGCTGGAAGGTTATTTACAGCTTCAGCAGCACTTTCATCTCAACAATCAACTGGTGAAGTTTCAACTCATAACGCTGATAATTCAACAGATTCAAAGTTTCAGTTAGTAACAGAAGAATCTATCGGTGATTATAAAGCAAAATATGAGTCAATTGTAGATTTAATGAACCAAGAAATACTTAATACTCAAGATAAATCAGTATTAACTAAATATAAAAGACAATACTTCACATCTGCATCAATTTTAGACTAGACTGTAGTCATGGAAGATAAAGATATTAAATTTAACAAGGCTCAAAGACAAGCATTTTTAAGAGCAGTTGACCTAGACAAGTTTATGGAAGCTGTCTTAGAGCAAATGAACTCATTGAGAATGCAAAAAGTTAATTTAGTTCAAGATATGGACGATTTAGTTAACGATTATTTAAGCATTTGTAAAAAATACCCAATTAAGTAAATAAAAAAAGTCTGGGAGGGCTATGAAAATTCGAGGAATTGAATTTAGAACAGATATTGAGGGGTTAGAAAAGACACATCCACCTCAACCATCAAACTTTTATATGCCAAAATGGTTCAAAACAATGCCATCTATAATAGAACAGAGACCAGAACCGAAACCTCCTAATTATTTTGGTAAAGTAGGAGAAACTGCAAAGCAATTTTATTCATTTACTGTAAAAAAATGTCCTGCCATTGTAGATTTCTTAAGGCAAGGATATGTAATACCTTTTTGGTGCGATATGCTTATACAAAGAGACCATATAATGCTTGAGTGGGACAATAAAGGTTTCCCAGCTCAATTACAATTTCACGATGGACAACAAGTTTCACATTGGAAGTTTAAATCTACAGATTTTAAGACACCAGTTAAGTTTGAAAACCCTTGGCGTATATATACACCTAAAGGATATTCTGTAGCATTCTTTCAACCGGAATATCAGTTTGAAACAAGGTTTTCTGTATTACCGGGTGTAGTAGAAACTGATAATTATCATCAAGTACACTTCCCAGCAATCATTCACGATACAAAAGATTTCGTAATTAAAGCTGGAACACCTTTCATGCAAGTTTTTCCTTTCAAAAGAAAACAACTTGATTTAGTTGTGGGTCAAATGACACAAGCTATGAAAGATGAAGAATTAGAAAATAATGTATTTTTGAAGCAATACTTCAAAGAATCATATAGAAAGCTGTTAAAATGGAGAGGTAATGGCAAGATATGATTATAAATGTTCAAAATGTGAATATGTGTTTGAGGTAACACACTCAATACACGATGAACCAAAGGTTAAATGTGAAAAATGTAAAGCAATTTCTACTAGACAAATTAGCAATAAAGTTTATCTTTATGGAACTGTTGGTATTAATTGGAATACTAACCCTAATGGTGCTTCTGAATCGATGAAGAAAAAAGCAAGAAAAGCTGCTAAAAGAAAACAACAGTTCTAAACAGAATAAGTTTTATAACTTAAAGTCAATTCCTCATCTGGCATAATATCTTTTTTCGTAATTAAGTAAATATTTGGTCCTATGTCTATAAGTTCACAGTTAGGGTCTTCACTATGATTCACAAAACCACCAAGTGGTGTTCTTATCATTCCGTGTTGGTGTTCAATATTTTTTATGTGACTTAAACCTAAATTTTTACCTTTGTCTATTATTTGAGTGCTAAACAACCCAAGACCGTGTATTTCAGATTCACGGATAGTTAAATTTGACGGTAAAGGATGATATTTATCTTCTTCCATCTTCTCTAGCCTCTAAACTTTTTAACAATTCATCGCTGAGTTTCCAATCAGAAGTTGCTACTTCTAATCTTCTAAGTTTAAATTCTTTATAAAATTTTTTAAAACCCTTCATCTCTCCACTTCTTTTCAAATTTCTTTACATCACCCCAACAAAACTTACTAGAATTCCAATCTCTCCACCTAGTTTTACTGTAGGTATCTTCAGCTAGTTTACTAGCCATCCATATATTGTAATAAGGATTAAATTGAATAGTTTCATATTTAAACGCTTCTCTTAAATAAAATTCTTGTTCTGGCAAAAATTCTAAAGGTATTCCAGAATATGTTAGTATTTTAGAATCAAATTTTGGTGCGTCAAACTTTTCTGCAATCCAATTCCACGTCGACGGTATAAATTGCATAACACCCGAGTCATCAGCAGATTTACGATAAGCTGATGATTTACCTCTAGATTCACACCAACCTATACGCATTGCTGTATATAAATTCTCTTCATCAAAATTTTCTACATAAATATGAACATATTCAATCATAGAACTTGGTATGACTTCAGCACATTCTTTGTAATCGTTTAGAATTTCTGGGGTCATTGTAGAAGGCATCAAAGATGCCATAAATATCATACATTCAACTATCATATACTTTTCTTTCTCATACTATTATTATAACATAATATGGGAAATTTACAAGTTATATTTTTAAAGCTTCTTGTATAACTTCTTGTTCAGAATTGCCTGTTACACCGGTGATAAATTCGTTAACAAATCTACCATATTTGTCTTGTACTTGCTTATATACTTGACCCTCGTAAGAGTTTGTATACTTATTCCAAGCTACAAATAGTGTACTTTCACCGATTTTGAGCAGTTTTTGATGCTCATCACTGGCAATAATTTCTGGTTTAAATGCATCTAACACAAAAACCTCCTTGTACTATACCCTTTAATTATACCATATTGTACTTAAATACAAGAAAAAAAAAGAAAATGTGTAAAAATCTTGCTAAAAAAACGATTATGTGATAAAATGGAGTATGGAAGATAATAATATAACTAAACCTACGATAGAGCAAGCAGAGTTCCTATTCAAGAAATTTCCTAATAAGAAACTTCGTGATTGGGCTGATGAATGGGGTATGTCACATGAAAATGTACGCCTTATGAAGAAAAAACTTGGCTTGCCTACAAGAACTATGCCTATAAACAATATGGTGGCTGATGAGATAATAGCATTTATTAGAGATGGAAAGGGAACAGTAAACACTGCTAGAACATACGCCAATTACCCATTTGGAAAAGGAAAGTTTCTATATTGGTTGGATGAAAATCCTCAATATAAAGATATTCTAAAAGAAGCTGAAGCAATTGCTGAAGAGAAGAAAAAGAATCCTACTCATAAGCGTTGTATTTCTACTGGAGAATGGTTACCAGTATCAGAATTCTACAAAGATAAAGGAACAGTTGACGGATACTCAAGAAGAAGTAAAAAAGCTGTTCAGTCTATGGTAAGAGAATATTACTACAACAGAAATGTAACAGAACCTGTAGTAGAAAAGAAGCAATGTTCTGCACTTCCAGAACTTGGTGAATTACCTGCAGAGTACTTTCATAGAAATAGAAGGTTAACATCTGGATTGCAACAATATTCAATAGCGTTTCAGACAGCTTATTCTGCTAATTTAAATTCAGCAGACCCAGAAGTAAGAAAGAACGCACACGGATTAGCTAAGAAAGAAGCATTAAAATATTTTGCTGCATTAGGGTACACACCTAAAAGTTAATCTGTTATTATTGATGTACGTCAACTTTTTGTTGACGGGCATACTATACTCAAAAGCCCCTTCCTCGTGAGGGGGTTTTTTGTTGGTATAATTATAATTATGCCAAAGATACCAACATCTGTTTTAAACGAATCGATTACAATACAAACATTAAGTGGTTCCTCTGTCGATGATAGAGGTCTTTCTACTGCTACATTTTCAGACTCAGCAACTTCAGTTCAATGTAGAATTGAACACACGAGAGGTTCAGAATTAACAACAGACGGTAGAACAGAAGAAAACGATATCTTCATTGTGACAATGGGACCAGACGAATCAATAACTCCTCAAGACAGAATTCAGTGGCAAAATAATTATTATGATGTAAAAGTCGTTAAAAATATAAAAGACCGTTTTGGTAATGTTTTCTATAAAGAAGTAGAAATGACAGCAGGCTACTAATGGCACAAAGATTAAGACTTAATAGGTCATTAAGAACGCTTAAAAAAATTAATTCTAAATCAAAGCGTTATCAGTTTGGTAAGATTTCTAGTTTTCAAGATTTAAGAAGTTTCTTTTACGAATATTCTCTCTTTATTGGTGATATTCAAGCATTACCGGGTATGCCTCAACTTGGTGCTTTAGGAACTGCAAGACATTATATGCTCAAGGGTGGTCGTATTATGGGTGACGTAAACGCTGCTATAGGTACATTTAATAAATTAAGAAGTGGAGATACCAATATTGAAGGAGCAGGAGAACGTGTATTCAGAAGATTTGGTGGTAGAATGACAGGTAAAATTTTATTAATGGTTCCCGGAAACAACATGTTTTCTCGTGCAGCTCGTTCCGTAATAGGTGCTAACACTCAAAGAGCTTTTGACAGTTTTACAAAAAAACAATTTAGAAAAAATATTCCAGAAAAAGCAATAGTTCATGTTGAAGGTGGATTCAATGCTCAGTTAATAGCTAACCATATTGATGATGCTATAGCTATGGTAACAGAAGATGTTATAAGACAAGTGTACCCATTCGTTCCAGTAGTATCTGGAAAATTAAGAGGAACTTTAAGAGCAGATTTTGGAAGAGATAAAGCTAAAGGTGGAACTATGCCATCTGGTGAAGTCATTATTGGTGATAGTACTACTCGCACATATCACGGAATGATAGAGTTTGGTTCTGGTAAAGGTTTCAACGTAGGTACAAAAGCTTTAGACAGATACTTCCCAGTACCAGAAGCAGTAAAAGTTTTAAAATCATCACCAAGAAATCGTCCTGCTGTTAACTCAAAACATGGTAAGGGTGCCATGATGCGTAGAGGTGCTAGAAACACAATTGAAAGATTTGCAAAGAGTCCATCAAATGTAAAAGTTAGTACTCTCAACCTCATAGCCGAAGCAAATAAATTAAGGAAATAATATGGTTCAGAATTTACCAGACGGAGAAATATTAGCTAGAACTTGGGCTTTAAGTAAAACAAGCATTACTGACTTAGTTCAACAAAAAATTGCAACAAGACTTCCTGTTGGTTCAGATATGCCTTTTATTGTTATTCAAATGCTTGGTGGAAGTCCACTAGGTGGAGAGTCTTTAATATACCAAGCTCAACTTGTAGTAGATTTTTATGCAGGTAAATATGCAACTAACTCAACCAAAGGACAGCCAGATTATTCTTCTGCATTCTCTTTAGGTAACACTTTCATAAGAGAAGCTTTTGACCACGCACCTACAAAACTAACTAGTGTAGGTGGAGAGGTTGGAATGGTTCACGGTTTTGATTCAATATCTGGTCTTGGAAGAGTAGAGGAACCCGAGCTCGGTTTGGCACGCTATACTTGTGATATGGTAATGATTTATGGAGCGATATCGTGAAATATATAAAAGTTAATCCATATATAAGAGTTTTTGATTCCATTAGGGATGAAAAACTTGATGTAATTTTTGACAAAATAAACTGGGTCGAAGTAAAAGACTCTGATTGGAACAGGCTGAAAGAAGCTCAAACCAAACAGGGAGATTTACTAATACCTAATTTTGTTGAAAAGACAGATGGTATGGGTGAAATTAAAAACTTTACTGCTGCTGAAAAAGTAGAAGAGGAAGTTTTAGATGATGAGTGGTTCGACAATCCTGCTGACACAGAAGTAGAAGAGGAATAACGAAAAGTTATTCATAGAGTAAGTAGGTATAAGAAATGGCACAAAGTATTAGTGAGGTCATACTAGGTACTGGTAACTTGTATACGGCTTTAGAGAGTGATTTGAATGGTGGTTCACCAAACACAACATTCCCATCAAATCCGTCAGCAGGACCAGACCCTTCGTATTGGACCAATATCGGATATTCAGAGGGTGGATTCTCTCTTGAATATGATAAAACTTTTGAAGATGTTATGGTTGCAGAGGAAATAGACCCTATTAAAACAATCAAAACAGCTCAAGAAGTGAGAATCACAGGTGAATTAGCACAAGCATCATTAGCTAACTTAAAGTTAGCAATGGCTGGTGGTACAACCACCGTTGCAACACCAGAAGCAGGCTACACCGAGTTAACTCCACCAACAACAGATGGATTTTTGGAGTATGGATTAATTCTTAGAGTTAATGCACCGGGTGCAGCTGAAGGTGGAACTCAGAAAGTCAGAGACATTTATGCTCCTAGAGCAGTAAACGTCGGAGCTTTCTCAATGGTTCACGCTAAAGCACCACAAAAGGTAACAATAACTGTTGAATACAAATTATTGAAACCTAACAGTGATGCTCCGTTTAGTCACTTGTTTAAAGTAATAGACGAAGTTTAACAAAACCTTAGGAGGGTAAATGACAGACAAATTTAAAGACTTTGATGAAGCAATCAGAGAAGTAGACGACGCAAAGATTACTTTCAAGGTAGCTGGGGAGACATTCGATTGTCCTGCTCAGCTACCAGCGAAAGTTGTCTTAACGCAATTAAAAATGCAAAATGAGCTCGGAGGTATTGACCAAAAAGATATTGGTGAGTGGCTCAGAATGATTATTGGAGAAGAAACTTTCGACAAGCTTTTAGAAAAAAACATATCTTGGACAATCTTAGAAGAACTTCTAAGTTGGCTATTAGTCCAATATGGAATTATTCAATCAGCTGAAGAATTAGAAAGCTCTGATAGTGAAGGGGGAGAAGAAGAAGACCCAAAATAGACATCACTATTGAGGATATTTTGTCAAGATGGTCTGCAGTTGAATCTGATTTTCAACGCTTCTTTAACCTACAACCATTAGAACTTTCTTGGAGAAGGTTCAAAAATTTAATATTCAGTCTGGTCTCTCAAGAGTCTTCTTTTTATGCTCCGTACCTTACTGAGTATATAGAGCAATCTAGAGAGGAAATAAATTCACAAAATTCATCCGATAAAGAAAATCGTGTAAAGATTAACTTAGAAACGGCATTAGATGAATTGGGTGGAGCAAAAGAGAGTGTAAGTTTTAATGAGTAAAATTAGCTTAGGTGATTTAGTAGTTAACATACAGGGTAATACCTCTGGTATTAACAATGCTGTAGCTGCTGCTCAAATGAAAGCTACTAGTGCTTTTAAAAAGGTAGGTTCTGCTGCTTCCGGTATGATTACTGGTGCAGTTGTTGCAACTTTATCAGCAGTTGCTATTGCAATGGCAGCTGGTGCTAAATCTGCAATAGATTTCGAAGCAGCATTCGCTGGTGTTAAGAAAACTTTAAATGCTAGTCCAGAACAATTTAAAAAAGTATCTGATGAATTAATCAATATGGCAAGATTCTTGCCACAAACAGCAACAGAGCTTGCTGCTATAGCACAAGTTGCTGGTCAGTTAGGAGTTGCAGTTGATGATGTTTCCAAGTTTACCGAAGTAATAGCTAAATTAGGTGGAGCAACAGACTTAGCTGGTGAATCGGGTGCTACTTCAATGGCTAGATTTATGAAGGTCATTGGTCAACCAATCAAAAACACTGAAGCCTTTGCAAACGTCTTAGTTGAATTAGGTAACAACACTGCTACTACAGAATCTGAAATAATTGAGTTAGCTCTTAACTTTGGTGCTTTAGGTACACAGGTAGGATTGACTGGTGAAGAAATATTAGCATTTTCAGCAGCAATGAGAGAGATGGGACAACCTGCTGCAGCTGGTGCAACTGCACTTAATAAATTATTTACAAACTTAAATAAAGCTGTATTAGGTGAAGGTGGTCTTGCAGAGTTTGCAGATATAGCTGGTATGTCAATGCTTGAATTCCAAGAACTAGCTGAAACTAGTATGGCTGCTGCTGCTCAAGCAGTATTAGAAGGATTGAATCAAATGTCTGCTGATGGTAAAGACCAAGTTGCAGCATTAGACACTGTAGGATTAGCAAGGGATAGAGTTTCTCGTGCTTTAATTTCTATGGCTGCAAATGAACAAGGTTTAACAAATGCAAGAAAAATAGCTAACGAAGAGCTTATGAAACAAGCTGCCTTAAATAAAGAGTTTGCACAAAGACAAAATACTGTTGCAGGACAAATGGACATTCTTAAGTCCAAGATAAACTCTTTTGGTATAAGAATGGGTGAGTTCTTATTACCAGTAATACGTAAAATTGTAGATTGGTTCGGTAGGTTCTTCGATGGTCTATGGTTCATAGTTAACGCTTCTAAAAATTTCATAGATGCTATAAGAGCTATTAAAGACGGTATACATCCAGCTGTTAAAGCTGGTGGTGCATTAGCACTTTTTATAGCTGCTTTAAGCAAGATTAAATCAATTTTTAGTTTTGTAATTAACCAAATTAAAAAATTTACAGGACTGTTTACTAAAGCAGCTCCAAAACTAGGTATATTTGGTAAAGCATTTGGATTTATGGGCAAATTCGCTTTAGGTGGTGTAACTGCTTTTGCTGCATTGGGTACATCTATTGCTAAATTTGGCGATAAGCAAGCACTTATAGATGAATTTGCAAGTAGTGTAGAAAGTATGACAGATAAATTTAATGTATTAAAAACACAAGGAGTAGGTGGATTAGACCAAATTACAGACGAAGCATTAGACAATATGTTTGAAGGAATGAAAGATAGTGAACTTGGAAAAGTTTTTATAGAAATGTTTGATGCAGGTCAATTAGATTCAGATGATGTTAAAAAACTTGCAGAGTTTGGTAAAAAAATTGCTGACGATATAATGACAGGCTTGAAAGATGAAATTGGTGTTGGAGAAGCATCCTTTGGTAAATTGACAGAACAAGATGTTTTAGCCCAAATGAAAATTTTAGAAGATGCTGGTCAAACTAATAATCAAATATATGCTGGATTAGTAAAACTACAAGAGGCTTTTGCAACTAAACAGCAAGAGATAATTGACCAAGCACATGAAGAACTTATGGCTAGATTAGCAATTGCTGAAGCTGGTAAAAATTCAAGAACCAATCAAGAAGAATTAATTTACTTACTTCGTAATGGTGTAGATGCAACAATATTGCAAAAAGAAGGTTTTGAACAAGCTATT
>Ga0099849_1000693_pt1 | contig 15558 bp, 32 predicted proteins | sample CB_VirMetaG_4_FD_78177 | JGI IMG/M metagenome (GOLD analysis project Ga0099849, IMG submission 78177) | Freshwater to marine saline gradient viral communities from Chesapeake Bay - CB_1508_1M Viral MetaG | ecosystem: Environmental > Aquatic > Marine > Coastal | place: USA: Chesapeake Bay... | reverse complement strand
GGTTCGACTGATTTTTCACTACAGCGATGCAGTCAGTCTCCTCCCTCGGCTCGGTATGCGTCCAACTTGCAGGTGGGTACCGACCATATTTCCCGGGTAACTCTCCCTATTTGTTTGGCATCGTTTATGTAGTCAGCTGCAGAATCAAACTGCCCACCTTCTACCGTTTGCCGATAGTTTAGTTCTACCTATTAAATTGTTTTAACAAGTTAACCTAGCCGTTCCTTATCTCGTTCCATCTCAACTCAGAGTTCATCAAGGAAGCTATCCCCTTCTCTCGTCCACGTCTCACTTGGTTGCTAGTCCCAAGCTGTTTCTTATGAAATAAGTCACTCGTTAACCTGTTATAACCAGTATATCATACCTTGCAATTTAATGCAAGTTATTAATAAACTTTTTTTTGCTATCATATGGGACTTGGATGCACCAAATACACTTAAGTACCGGGCAAGGTTCGGTAAGTCCAAATTTCCCCTCGCTCATCCTTCATAGACAGCTTGTAACACACAGTAGAGGTCATAATATTTATGCATGCCGACATAATCTATGTGCTACAAGCTACCTACCTCTGAACCTATTCGCCACTAGGGTATTAGGTTTCAGTAGTTAGCTTATTACAACGAAAACAATTACCGTGGTCTGCGTGTAGTTGTTTCGGGTCTAGGTGGTAATGAGCCACCAACCATTATTGCCTTCGTTGTAAAACCATTATATCATATGTTGCAAATTAATGCAAATCATACAATCCAAAATTTTCGAAGAACTGTTAATTCTTCATCAGTTATATCATCAACTTTATGGATGCTTACTAATTCATCACCGAACCAATATGCTTCCTTGTTAGTTGTAAGCGTATCCCTATGCTTACCTTCCATTTCTGTTAGGTCATCATAGCCGTAATACACTTCGTTAATATACTCAGCATCAGTCAATCCATCTACTGTAAAGTAACTGAATTCTGTGTATTCGTTTTCACCATTTTGTCTGGTGAAAGTAACTAACTTATTCATTTTTATCCTTTCGTGTTTCTTCTATGTCTAAGCCAGAAACTGTTTCCAGATGTTCTAGCCAGTCGCTACCGTCCATTGAATATACAAAATTTTCTGCATCTTCAAGGTCATTAGCCGTAAATCTTACTTCTACTTTATATTCGTAAGCCATTATTTATCCTTTCGTTTTAGTAAACTTTGTACTTCTTCTGTTAGCTCTGGGTCAGAAAGTAACTGGGCTATGTCTCTTTGAAAAGTTTCACTACCCCATCCTTCATGTCCCCAAGCATCAAATATATATTCTGAGAATATGTCTATCTGGTCTTTGTAATAACCGTCAAGCAATAAGATGCTTAGCTTCCTAGCTAATTCTTGTTTAACTTTAAAATGAACTTCGTTTAAGTCAACGTCATCTATGTCAACTTCACCAAATTCATTTAATTTAAATTCAGCCATTGTTTATCCTTTCGTTTGTTGTGTAACCATTATATCATACTCTAGAATTTATTGCAAACTCTAGAGTACAATATATTATTTATTTATTCGGTATCGTTCGAACGTTCACGGACTTCGTCCATGCGTTCTAACAGATACGCTAGAATTCTAATCACGGATTAGAACTCCTTTCCGAAGAGTACTTCTATTCCTCTTCTATTTGTTGTCCATCCATAAGCAATTGGTCAACAAATGCACCTAAGAACAGTTTTTCAACTGCATCTATAGATGAAACTGTATCGGAACCACGAAACTCAATACCGTCTGGTAATTGAATTGGCTTGTCCAATAAGTCATAGTCTCTGCTGAATTCAGCTTCAACTACATTGTGAATAGCTTCAACACCAACTGGCACCATTGCCGAAGGTATCGGTGGGTAACAGTTACCACGAAAATGCATACGAATTGCATCCTCTAAGGTATCAGTGTTTTCAGCCATGTCTATTGCTGTAAGGTATCCCATTGTTTTTCCTTTCGTTTGTTGTAATAACATTATATCATATATTGAATTTTAATGCAAGTCATAGAAGAGGATTTTATTCCTCTTCTAAAGACTGCAAGAACTCATGACCAACTTGGTTGTATAATGAGTACACATTGTAACGAAGCATGTCCAACGGGGTTTCACCGAAGCCTTCTTCATTCCAAATATCCCAGTACTCTTCACCAGAATAATGACTTGCCCAGTCAATTAATTCTGAGTTATATACAGGAACCAAGCTGTCAGCAACTTCGCTTATATAGTCCTCGGGATATTCACTATCCTTTAGAGTGTCCATACAGACGTAGTCTTTGAATTCCGTCATTATAGTCCATCGATTATAATTACGTGCTTCACATAGTTCAGCCATTTTTTATCCTTTCGTTTTGTTGTATATATACATTATATCATACATTTGAATTTAATGCAAATCATAGAAAGCCACTAATTAAGTGGCTCCCCACAATTCTCACAGTCGTAGTCTCCTAAAAAGAACAACTCACCTGCATCCACTAATATGTAATTAGGGATAGCTGTGAAGCAGTTGCCACAGTCCATTTGAGAATTCTCATCGAACTGCATTTCCTCTTCAGTTAAGCCTGTAATAGCCTTGAAGACTTCGTAACTTGCTGTATTCATTTTTTTATACCTTTCGTTTGTTGTATGTATACACTATATCATATATATGAAAATAATGCAAATGATTTTTTTTATTTTTTATTTGGACAAATAAAGAAAGTATGTTATAATAGTAGTATGCTAAACAAATACGAGAGGGTATATAACTGGCTCATTAATGAGTTAGAAATAACCAAGCAAAATCATCCTTCAGAGGATGTTAGAACTTGGTTAGCCATGCTTCAAGAAAGTGTGGAATATAACCTTTCTAAATTTGACAGCTAGGAAACTAGCTTCGGGGTGTGGTGAGCCTGTCAACAGAAATCACCAAGCCTACTTTTTTTATATATATTCTTTGCCCTCGCTCCAGCAGATTGCTCCAGCTATTCTTCTTTTTATATCCGGACTTCGCATTAGGCAAGCTTAAAATACTCCGGAGCCTTTTGTCTGGAGCGAATCTAAACCTTTACTTTAGGTCTAGATTACGCTTGGCTAACTGGGTTACCGATACATATCGGGTCCCCAGTCAATCCTTCTCTCAGCTTCTTCTTCACGTCTCATCTCATAATCCCATTCGTCATGAAGACCTCTGAGGTTATTAATACCATAACCCCTGTACTTCTTGTACCACTTCATAGCTACGGCAAAGTTCTCGTTAAAGGACTTGCTAGGCTTAGCCCAGTTCTCATAGAGAGCTAAGAACATACGCACGTTCTGAGGGCGAGAGTTTAAAAAGTAAACTACTTTACCCCAGTACTTCTTTAAAGCCCACTTAACACGGTAATACCTACCACGGATAATAGACTTTACAAAGTAAATACCAAGGGTCACAAAACTTCCCCAATCAAGAAGCGTAACTAATACAATTCTTCTTGCTTTTTTGTTAGAGAACTTTTCTGAAGTTTTCACAGCACGATTCCAGACAAAATTTCTTTTGTCTAAAGGTGCATAAAACCACAAAAATTCTGATAATTTTTTAGCTTTTTTTATTAACATTATTGCCCCCATTCTTCGTTGTAGATTTTATTTTCTATTTCACTAGCTTTGAAAGTTGCTTCAATGAACTTACCTTGGTCAAACCTTGGATTAGTCGCACCTAATTCATAAGCTAATCTATTTCTAAGGCTAACTATGCCGTGGACATAGTCGTACTTAGATTCATTACGAATGCCTTCTATCTTGTAATAAGATTCGCAGGCTTCATTTATAGCGTCAGCTATTAACTGATAGTCTTTTCTTGTCATAACCATAATGGTCCTTTCGTCGTACTAGGAACGGCACCCCCTAGTGGGTGACTTGCTTACGCAAGCACCCCCATAATATCACAGATTATTATTTTTGTCAAATAATATTAAAAGAATTTTTTCTGGTGAGTAAAACGAACTATATATTAATCCAGTCGCTGCAGCCTATTAATCCAGACGCTGCTGCCCATTATGTATCTCTAAATACTCCGGAGCCCATTATGAATGGCTGAAATACTCCGGATGCACAAGCTCGAAATCTTGTGAAAAAAATTTCACGAGCTTTGATGTTTGTGAATTTTTCAAATGGTTTTATTTTTACTCCCCTCCCACTGGAGCATTTGACTGGAGCGAAGCCACTGTGCTACTTGCACAAAACTGATTTCTTTATCGTACATATACATTATATACCATGACATTATTTTTGTCAAATATATTTATGTATATTTTTACCTAAGGGGTAAAAGCTAGCTGATACTTTTGGAGGCACAATTTGCTCTTACCCTTACCTTAGGTAGTTATTATTTAGTCTTCTATTAATATGTCTGGTAATGAATCTATTGTGAAGTAAGTACCTTGTGGTAATTCCCACTCACTCATTACATCAGTCCATCTAAAACCTTTTTCTTCATCTAGGTTTCCAGTGAAGATAGCGTTAGAAACAATTCTAAATGCTGACTTGTTAGCTCTTCCTTGACTGTCAAAGAACTTGTTATTCTTACCTTCTACGGCATTCATAACTTTTATAAGGTATTTAATTGTTTGAGGTGTAACATCTCCACCTTGGTTACGCTTTTCAAACCTAAGCATATCCTCTACAGTGTGTCTGTTAGTAGCCCCTCTTGCAACTGTAACCCTTGCATCTGCAAGTCTTGCACCTTCTTCAAGCAATAGTTCTAAGTTAACTGTTGAATTCATAGTTAAATTCAATGTTTCACGGTCTAGTTGGTAAGAAATCCACGCTTCTGCACCGTTAGGTGTCCAACCTAAGAACCTTTTGCCACCGAAATGGCTAGCTTTTTGAGCATTTCCACGCATTGTATCGTCGAAAGTCTTAGTACTCATATCCCTCCTAATTTACTACATAAAAAAAAGAACTAGAGAATCTAGCTCTTTGTTATAATCCATTGTATCATAGATTCAAAATTATTGCAAATTATCTCTCTTATTTTCTTTTCTTATAAGATATTTAGACATCAAGAATGTTGATGCCGTCCCTAAACTCGTTATCGTATTGATTACCAGTGAAGTAATCATATCGTACCAAGTGGTATGTTTTCCATTTCGCATGTAATCTATGTCCTTTAGGTAATAAATCAAAGTCTTCAGTTACCACTATATCACTTTGAATTCTCGGATATCCGTTTCTCATAACAAATAAAAAGTCTTTTAACCTTCGTATTCCAGTTTTAATCTTTATACTTTCATCTTCAGTACCAAAACTTTTTTCTCTGAAGTAACCTCTTGAGAATACTTCTTTTAACATTTCAAGGTCTGCACTCTTCCCCGGCACGCCTTTAAATCTAGAGTTATGACCTTCAACTCTTTTATTTAAATAACTAAGTACTTCTTCTTTAGTGGTCAAATTTATATTGTCCTAACTTCTTACCGTCTTCATATGGGTACCAAGCTTTAGAGTACTGCCAGTTTTGTATGCCTTTGATTTCAAAAACAGTATCAGCCAGCAGTAACTCTACTTCGTCCCTACTCATACCCAACTCAGTCATTAAACCTTTTGGTGTCATATCATAATCATTAATAAGTTTCTTAGCTATAACAGCCATTGAACTTGCTTCGTGTACACCTTTTGCTCTGTTCATTCTTATTGTAAGCAGCATTGCTTCTCTGTCACTTATGTCCATAACGACACAAGGAACTCTTCCAGAATACTTCTTATATAGCTCTTCAGAGTCCTGTGCTAGTCTCCATCTATGAAAACCATCAATAATAATGTTGTTCTTATTTATCAGTATCGGCTGAATCCAACCAAACCTAACCATATTGAGATTAAGTATTTTAAATTCATCAGTCAATACCCTGTTAGGATTGTAATCATTTGGATTTAACTCTTTGGCTAACTTCCAAACAATATTACTTATTGGTTGTTCATCAAATATATTCATTTTTCTTTTTTACTTTGTCCATACTTTGGTAATGAAGTATTATAAGTTACTTCATAAGTGAATTCGTGCTGCTCTTTTCTAAACCTTCTGACCATCATCGCTTCTTTCATCAAACTGTGGAGAGTGTAAGAATATAGGTGCATCTTCATTGCCTTCACCTTTACCAACACCTGCAATATTGAATTCAAAATATTCCCTTGCTTGCATCATTGCTTCAGCAACTTGGTCTTCTTCTTCAATAATCTCTCTGTCTAATAAGTCTTTCATAAATTCATCATTCTCAAGCATTTCTGCTGCAACAATATTTACTATGAAGTCCATAGAATATATAGCTACTGGCTTGAAACCATTCCTATGTGCTACACCTAAGAATGCTTCTTCAAACTCTTCGAACACTACTGCGTCTGGGTTAAGCTCTGCTAGTTCCCAATAGAAATCAAAGTCAGCCATTACTTTAACTCCAAAAATTTACCCCAGTCAAGACTTAACAATCCAGTTGTTATCGCTGCATCTGTGTCGTCTCTGTCTGGAAACTCTATCTTAATTCCACCTGTTTCAATCGTGACTTCAACGGAAAAATCTCCTACTGAACCAAATATGGTTACAGAATCTGTTCTATTGAACTCAAGAGAATGAAACAAAAAGTCTGTTGCTAACATTATTTACTCCTCTTACTTTTATTTATCTTTGGTCTTTGCCTACGCTTAGCGTTTCTAATTCTTGCTGTTGTAGGTGGGTAAATGTCCCCGTGTAATATCTTTCCATTTATAAAATGTTTAAGAATCCAAGTACAAGTACCGTCTGGCATATATCTCTCTGGCTCAGACTTAGTTAGTCTTTGAAGGTTCTTCCACTTAGCCATCATTGTTCTATATGTGGATGACTCTTCATCAACGTTAGCCTTAATCCAATTCAATACGCCGTTCATATCCTTACCATATTCATCTAATATGTGTTGTTGACTGATAGTTCCTTTGTATCGCTCATGAGCTCTTACTTCTGGAAATACTGCAGTCAATCTGTTGTAGAACTCTGGGTCCATCTGTGCCCATTTTTCAATAGACTTCATAGACTCAGCAATTAAAGGACTAGCAACTCGTAATGCGTCACCAGACCATAATTGTTGTTCATACCAAGCTGAATATCTGTGTCCAGTATCATAGAAGTATTTAAATACATCTTGTACTAGCCAATCATAAATTGGTTTACACAGACTAGCTCTTGGATGAAATGATTTAACAATGTAGTTATCGTGTACTTTATTTACAACAGAACGATACCTAACTATAGATTCTTCTGCTCTTACACCATTAATGATGCCAACCTTACCAGTAGGATAAGTATTAGCAATCATTGCATCGAAATCATCTTGTCCAAATATTGTTTTCGTATCGTCAAGTGTCTCTGCCCACTCTGGCTTTGGTCTTACCCATTCTCTTTTGCCACTTGGGTCCCACTTAACAATCTCAATTGATTTACCAAGAACAAACATTGTGCTGCTTCTTGGTACACAATACCAAGTCATATTGAAGTGTGGCATGTCAAAATAATGCTTTATGTTGTCCAATATGAAACTTGGATTGAATTCTTCGTCACGATGGTGACAATCTACTACGCTCAGACCTCTCTCTTGAGCAACTTCCCAAACCAAGTTGAGAACCACACCCGAGTCTTTTCCACCACTAAAAGCGACGTTAACGTGGTCATGAGTATCGTAAATATGATGTATGCGTTTTTTCGCTTCTTCATAAACATTCTCCTCAATAAATTTCTTTTGTCTAGCCATTGTCCTTGACTTGAGCAAGTTGCTTTCTGAGTTTAGTAATAAAATCTTCAGCACTTTGAATTTGCTTTTGCCACTGTATATATTCATCACCTTTAGATTGTAATCTACTAGGTTCACTGAGACTCATTGCGAAGTGTTGACCTTCAAACCTCTTGAGTTCTGCTTCTAAATAAGTGACTTTATCTTCTTGCGTAAAATATTCGTAATCAAATTCTTTCATTACTCTCCTAATAGCAACTCTATATGTTGGTAGAGTCTTTCACCGATAGTTTCACCATCAGTATTATCTTTGAGCCAACTTAAAAATGTAAACCACATTGCTTGTTGTGATTCATCATCAAAAACTATCTCATACTTTGGAGCACCAACTGGTAGTAACGAGCTGTCTGAACCATCCTCTGATGTAGATTCATACTCTTTCATCAGTGCATCCAAATCAGCATCATCAAAACCTGTACCTTCTAAGCTAGAACTTTCTGCAAGTTTCTGCAGTTCTTCAACTAAAGCAGTGGTATTCCATCCACCAAGTTCAGTTAATCTGTTATCTGCTAAAAGATATGCTTGTGCTTCTTCTTCATTGTCAAAGTAAACGCCACGAATAATTGGAACTAACCAATCTTTGTCAGTTACTTCTATATTTTTAGGTGGCTCCTCGCCAAACTGTTTTTTTTGTCTAAGTGCTTCTACTCTACCGTGACCTGCTACTAATTTCTGAGTAGCTTCGTTCATCAATAAAGGAGAAGTAAAACCAAAACGATTCATTGATTCATGTATTGCACCAATGTCGTGGTCTTTAACATTTCTATCAGCTTCAGTTATTTCACTGAGAGGCGTAAGAACTACCCTTACTTTTTCAGCTTCCATTTTCCTCTTCCTTTTTTACTAGTCCCGAGTACCATTTTCTACTAGACAATTCAAAATCGCCTAACTCGGAATCTTCCCATAAATCAATAATTGTTGTTAACTCATAAAGCTTAAGAAAAGGTATTGATTCTTCTCTAAGTGGTTCAACAACAGCCCTATTGAATGATGAAGTTGTATAACCTAACTCATAAGTAAAGTAATCTATATCTTCATGCTCTTCAATCCATTCAATAATTTCTACTGGTTCATAGACAGCAATCTGCTTACCTAAATGTCTGTAGTAACTTTCATTTGAATGAAAATAATTTCTGAGACTAATATCAGTTTTGACTACTTGTTTATAGCGTGGTTGCCTACCGTCTTCTATAATAAACTTTGCATAGTTGCCTTGAAATTCAAAGATGTCATTGATTTCCATTATTGGAATCTCATCTTTAATCATTTGGTTTATAAAGATAGAATAAGCACCCGGGTTTATAAACTTCTTTTTAATCATTAAGATTCGTCCTCTGCTGCATATAAAGCTCTCATTTGTGAGATAGCTTCATCTTCAGTATCATGACAACCCATTTCTTCACCTGTAGGTGTTTTGTCTACACAAAACTTACCATCATCAGTCTCTCTTATGTTGTAAGGCATTTCACCTCCTCCAATCTATTTGTACATCATTAGGTAGTTTGCCTACATCAGAAGCCCAGCTTACGATTGTATCTCGTAACCAAACTTGAGTTTTTCCACCATTAAGAACTACGTCTGGCGTAGGCATTTTACCTCTATGTGACCAAACACTTACTTGATTAGGACGTACATCAAGAAGTTCTGCAACTTCATTGACTCCTAATAATTCATCAAGAGTGATTGTTTTAGCCATTTATTACTTTTTCAATCTTGTTCTTAGTTCTAGTAGGAATGTCTTCCAATTCTGAATTAAGATACTTTTTCAAAGTATTTTCTGAGACACCAGTTGCTTTTGCAAATGATGCTAAGTCATACTTTTCTTTTAAGTAGATTGCTTCTAAAGTTTTTGGTGTTCCACCAAATAAATTACTAAATAATCCCATTAGAACGGAACTCCATCTTCCCCTGTTGGGTCATACAAATCAGAACTAGCTGCTGTTGCTGCAGGTGATGTCTCCTCTACAGTAGCTGCTTTTTCTGCTGCACCTTTAAATGCTTGTGCATTCATAGGATTTGTTGCTTTGATTACAGAACCAACTTTAGAATATTTTAAGCTGACACCTAAGTCTTCTACATATACAGTAGAAGTTTCTCTTTGGTTACCATCTTTATCATTCCATTGTTCTGGAACCATTCTTCCTGTGACCACTGCTCTGAAAGACTTAGAACCAGAATTTACTACATTCTGATAAGTCTCAGCAATATTTTCAGCTAGGTCGCCCCAAGCTTTAACAGTGAACCACAGTGAGTCTTTGTCGTCACCATTTGCATCTTTACCTTGGTAAACTGCAAGCGATGCTCTTGTAAATGCATTACCGGAATTGTTTACTGACATTTCAACGTTAGTAAGGTTTCCAATAAGCTGTACTTGTGATACTGGCATATATATGCTCCTTCTATTTATCTTCTTCTGGGTTAGCCCAGTTTTCCATTATTCCTTCAATTACCTCACGTAGTTGAGATAATCGAAACAGAACAATACCATCTGAGGTACTGTCTGGCATAGCAACCATCATAAATGGTTTACTTCTCCCACCACCGACTTGATTCTTCACATTCTCCCAAGACTGAGCTTCAGCCTTTTCAAAACGTGTAGCAATCGGTCCAACTTGTTTGCCTGCTTTCACTTCAATGCGAACTGCAGACCTCCAATTTTCCTCGTGTGCATCTGCACCGTGAAACTTTCTATCTGGAATACCAAGTTTCTTACGCACCATATTTTGTTTACGGCGACCTTTAGCTCGGTTCTTCCTATTAATGCAAGTTCTACACCTGCATTTACGCTTTTGCTCACCCGTTTCCGGGCATTCACCTCTAGCGTTCTTTTGAGAATTAGGTTGACCAAGACCAGCACGACCTTCAAAACGACGAGCCTTATACTCATCCCATGATTCGTTTTCTGGGTCCCAACCATTCTTCATTGGATTATTGATTTGTCCACTCATTGCAATATCATATTACTATACATCTATAACATTTTCATCAACTTTGAGATTTTCTAATCTAGTTAATGCATCAATGGATTCATCCTTATAATTTATTAATGTCTCAAAATGTTTGCCCAATGCTTCAATTGTCATTGTTGCACCCTTAGGCATAAACTTCGGATAGTTATTTGCAGCTTTTGAAATGTCAGTTGGGTCTTCAGTAATAGTCTTAATAGTACCAATTACCTTACCCCATCTGCTATATGTACCTTTATCTTTAGGAAAGTAACCAAATACTTTGCCCATTTCTTGCCAGTACAAGTCTGCCATCTTCTTCTTACGAATATCTTCTGGCACTGCAAATCCTGTATCCTCATTACCTTCGTCTAGTATTATGTCGAAAGATTCAGAACTAAATTTTTCGGGTACCTTCTCTTCCTTTATGAAGTTCTCTTGTTTAGCAAGGTTAACTTCTTTTAAAGGCTTGTGAGGTAAGAAATATTTATTAGAGGTTGTGAAACCTTTAAAACTTCTACGCTCCCAAGTTAATACGCCTGCATCTTTTAACACATTAAGGTATTTCCAAATGGTAGAACGTGACATACCAGTCATAGACTCTAGAGTCGTATAAGCTGGAAAGCACTTCCTTGTTTCGTTGTTCACGTGATACATAAGTACTGAGTAAATATGTATCGCTTGAGGTGGTAACGGTTGCCCATCAAGTCTTATTTCTAAAACCCAATTGGGCACCATTACAAACTTAGGAATATCAGTTTCAACACCAAAATTAGTATCGTCCTGTATTTCCATAATTACTTCCTTAACAATTCAGCAGATTCACTTGGTTCACCTGCAAATGCAAATACATATAATTGCTTATATACGAAATCGATTAATTCGGTAGCTTTTTCAATGTTACCTTCTTTTAATTCGATTTTTGCATCAACAATTGCACTAAAAGTTTTTCCAAAAGAAAAATTCTTTATAGCTTCCAACCTTTCTGCAATATAGTTATCGTCTAATTCCATTATCTCACCTCCTCAAGGCTAATATCGTGGTCAACTGCTAATTGTGTACTTAAGAAGTATTGGTTCTGTGCCCACAAGTGTAGACCTACACCAATATTCTTTGCTGCTCTTTTAAGAGCATCAGATTCCATTTCTTTAATGATGTCTCCATCATCTTTACCTTTATTATTTTGGTCGGTACCAATGCCTGCAACAGTGACTGTTTTGCCATCTACAGTTGCAGTGATTGTACCTTTAACAGCCACCGGTTTGTCACCGGAATATATTATTTCTACATCCCAGTCAAATGGACCACAAACTTGTAATAGTCTCTGCGTAATAACAGAGTGATTAATGTAGTCTTCCTTGTGTGTCTTTTTGTCGATTTGCGAAATCAATTTATCTGGAAATTTCTTTGCTAATCTAATTAGTTGTAAGGGTTTACCTTCCATGTCTAGTCTCCTATTTCTACTATTTTCTCATCTTCATCTAAAAGATTCTGTAGAAACTTTGGTGCTCTGTTCACTGGTGTGACATCAAGCTGTTCTGTCTCTACTCTGTCAAATAAAGAATCCATAATTACTTTATCGTTTAGTCCTCGTTCTTTTGCTATAGCTCTGATTGCTGAAGTTCTAAAAGCAGGTCTAACTGCTAACTTCCAATCGTCACCAAGAAATTCAAGTACCTTATCATTGCTGAATGGGACCAACTTACTGCTATTCTTTCCTCGGAAGACTCTGTCTCCAAATCGAAAAGCTTTGCCGGTAAGTCTACCACGTATCCTTGAATCTACAAAGGACTTAAACTTAGCTAAATCCGACCTCATAGAATCTATTTGGTCTCTAAGATAAGCTAACTCTTCTGTCGAAAGCTCATTTACTTCTGGTATGTCTAAGTCTTCTTCATTGCCAAAAGATAATCTTTGGCTGACGACTTCATCAATCCAGTTGTAAAATTGCTCTTTACTAATCATTTACTCTGACAATTAGTTTGCAAGTATATGTCTTAGTTTTTTCATCAGTTATACCGTTAACTGTGTATTCAAGACCCGGAATTTTGATGCGAGCATATTTAGCAGAAGCATAGTATGTACTTCTTTGGCTCCCAATCTTTGCCCTGTTAGCTTCAAGATTGCCATCATTGTTTATGGGTTCTACTTCAGTTTCATGAATTACAAACCATTCACCGGGGTTACTTTTAATTAAGTCAATTGCCTCATCAGTAAAGATATATGACTCTCTACCTTTACGGGCTTGACCATCTGCATCGGCATCTATTTCAACTTTGTATGGTATAAAGACACCATACTTTTGAACACCAATGTTCATGTTCCCTCCTATTTTTCTTACGGTATATACATTATCTCATATACATACTATATTTGCAAGTCATACAGGAAAAAATCTTTGAGCTATAATTAATATATGTTTAACGAAAATATGTTCAATCAAGAAGACTACGAAGTCTGTGAGTTCTGTGGTGTCAATATGGACGTTTGGGATGAGCATCGAAGTGAGTGTCCTGTAAATTTTGTTAGTGAAGAAAACTTTGAATACATCCGTAAAGAACAAGATGCTATTTATGCAGAACTGTTAAATGGTGGCAACTTTGCTAATATGCTTGGCACACAAATGTTAATTGCAATTGATTTACTTATTAATTCACAAAAGAAATGGCAGAACAAATCTCTTATGTCGAAGTTTGATGAGCTGCTAAACAGATATTCTGATTTAACTGGTTTCACAAAAGCCTTACATCAATCTGGTGTTTTAAATACAGCAGAAGATGTTATTAGATTTTTAGAGGACCCAGCAGAGTACGATGAACTATTTTCTGTATGGATGGAACACGGTCAACCAGATGCAACAACAGATACTTGGATTTTCTTTCAAGATAGTGTAACATCTAAGGGATGGAAACAAGACAAGAACCTTTAACAGTTTACAAAAATAATTACTGGGCTTCAGAGATAGCCGACCTGTACTTCAATCATCAATTAGGTTACACTTCATATTCTTACAATACTTCACATCATACTGATAAAGGTTATGATGTTCTAGCTATAAACAAACAGCTCATTCCATATTATGTTTTATGTTACGCTTCACCAGACCCGGAACTTGTACCAATACCAATTATGGAGAACAACGAAGAGTCAAGAATCATAGACTCAGAATCAGATTATGTTTTTTGGTGGCACATTGGAACAGATAAAGTATCAGTCATAGGAACAGATACATTGCTTACAAACTTTGTGGACACAGAAAAATACGAGAAGGTCAATAACATTCTCGCCCAGTGGGTCTCTACAGACGATGAAAATTGGAATGGAGCTTTTTCTAAATTTACTTTATCGCCAAGAGTGGCTGAGAAAGCAAATCACATTTATGACTTTAGGGTAAGTCGTCTTCCTTTAGAACAAAGAAAGGTGCCTCAACCTTTGGAGATTGCCAGAGTTGAATAGACTTTTTTCTTTTTCTACCATATTTCGCCTGCATGATTTTATCGTTGGTGATTAAACCAGCTGACATTTTTCCTAAATAACTTTGTAAATCATACATAAGTTTTAATAGTAGCATATTCAAATTGCCAATGATGTTTCCAAAATGTTAACTCTATAAAATTGTAAATTTGTGAAGTTTATGATACAATAGATTAAGTAGTAAAAATAGGAGGTTTGATTTGGAGAATAACCAAACAGACAAAAAGAAAGTACACAACGATTCAGAAGGTTATAAGAAGACTTCTGTACAAGATAAATTATTAACTTCTTTATTTAATTCAGAATCAGAACTGCTCACTGGAACTATTGAGTTCACACAAAAGGGTGGTAATGAAGACAAGAACAAATCTATTGATGCATATGTTAATAAAAATATTAGCTGGCAAGTAAAGATGGACTTCAGAAGTATGCTCTCTGGCTCAACTGCTTTAGAGATAACTCAATTAAAGCTAAACACTAGACCAGAGACTGGTAAAGGTCATCATATGTTTCCACCAATTGAAGGTGGCATTAGTAAAGCTTCTTTGATGGATGTTGACTTTATTGTTTATGTGATACCGGGTGAAGGTATTTCAATATATAAACCAACTAACCTATCACGACTAGCATTTCATCTAATGCGTGATATTCCTATGAACTTTGAAGCAAGTAACTTAGAAGATAGAAGGGGTTATGGTCAACCAATACACGCAGAGAATGCATTCAAGATTGGTGTAGCACCAAACACTGGTAAAGATACTGGTAATCAATGGAATACATTGAACTACATAATACCTAATGACTATATGATGCGTGAAATAGAAATAGGGCAGTGGGAATTAGAATATGGAACTGGTATTCCTAAGTTTTATGGAACTGGTCAGATGATTAAACCTGCAAAAACTATTGAGTGGGAAGATATCTTAGCTGATTTAAGATATACCCCAGAAATACTTAATGATATACAGTCATACTTTATTGACTATATATACAACAAAAAGTTTGGCGAGAGAAAAGCAAGGATAATCGCAGACATATGGGACATTCCATTTGATTCGCTAAAGCTCTGGGACTGGTCACAATAGATTCATTACCAGACATATTAATAGAAGACTAAATAATAACTACCTAAGGTAAGGGTAAGAGCAAATTGTGCCTCCAAATGTATCAGCTAGCTTTTACCCCTTAGGTAAAAATATATATAAATATATTTGACAAAAATAATGTCATGGTATATAATGTATATGTACGATAAAGAAATCTGTTTTGTGCAAGTAGCACAGTGGCTTCGCTCCAGCACAATGCTCCAGTGGGAGGGGAGTAAAAATAAAACCATTTGAAAAATTCGCAAACATCAAAGCTCG